>Ga0255342_1001108_pt1 | contig 40473 bp, 35 predicted proteins | sample wastewater_treat_3_FD_192416 | JGI IMG/M metagenome (GOLD analysis project Ga0255342, IMG submission 192416) | Wastewater microbial communities from Lulu Island WWTP, Vancouver, Canada - plant14 | ecosystem: Engineered > WWTP > Wastewater > Unclassified | place: Canada: Vancouver, British...
CAATAACATAATAGACATTTCCGGCGGCAACCTTCTCCTTACCTTGATAATGGCAATGGTCGCATGTCTTGTGCTGGGTATGGGACTTCCAACGACAGCGAACTACATAGTCTGCAGCACAATAATCGCTCCAGCGCTTATTGGCATGAAGGTCCTTCCCCTTTCGGCACACCTTTTTGTTTTCTATTTCGGGATCATGGCCGACCTTACACCGCCGGTCTGCCTTGCAGCATTCACAGGAGCCGGCATAGCTGGAGCAAGCCCTTCAAAAACAGGCTTCACTGCCACTAAGATCGCTCTCTGCTCGTACATTATGCCCTACATGTTTGTCTACAATCCAATGATACTGCTCCAGAACGTAGTCCTTTACGAGCTGGTGATACTAGTGGTATCGGCGACCCTGGGTGTTGTAGTGCTTGCGGGAGCTTTTGAAGGATGGTTCTACCGCACGCTTAAAGTTTATGAGCGCCTTGTGATGTCGATATGTGCACTTGCGGCCATCCATCACAGTATGATGCTGAGCCTTATCGGAACGGCGGGAATAATCCTGGCTATCCTTTACCTGAGACAGACAAAGGGAGAGGCTGTTCTGGCAGACTAAGTTAAATTATTTAATGAATAGCGCTCCCTGTTCTAGGGGGCGCTTTTTTATTGTATACTTGGCGGCAGGAACGGGGGCCTGGTTGTGGATCCAAATTACCTGGTATTTATTGCTGTGATATGCGGCAGTGCCGCAGGCTGCAAATCGGGTTTTCCGGCGGGGGCTCTTGTCGGGGGTCTGATAGTGGGGCTTATAATAAAAGCTGTGATGCACATGGGACTTGATGAGAAGATCGAGTGGCTTTCATGGATCTCACAAGCGCTCGTAGCCTATGTGCTTGTCAGGGGCAGTGACTTCTCCTCAATAGCCGAACTACCAAAATATCTTCCGGCAGCAATGGCGTACAGTTTCTCGCTTATTGCTTTTACCCTTGGTCTTGCTTGGATATTCTCCAAAATATGTAAAATGGATTTCCTTACTTCGCTCTTTGCGACGACCCCGGGCGGCCTGACGGGCATTGCAATAGTGGCTGTAGACATAGGCGCAGACCCAACTATATCGATACTGTTCAATATATGCAGGATCGTCACAATACTTGTCGTTGTCCCGATAATTGCCAATTTGATCGTAAGATATTGATAATGATATAGAGAAAACTACAAAAAGAGAGTTTCTCAGGAGAGGTAACAGAGATGAATAATAAGCAGTCCTTTATCTGGTCGGTACTTTCTTTATTCAGGAAGACAATACTTGTCCTGCCGCACAAAACTGCGGTCATGCTTGGCGGTTGCGTCGGTGCGCTCATCCCGCTTTTTACGCATAAAAAACTAATGGAAGCCTCAAAACGCTGCGCAAGGATACTAAACATCCCTGAGAAAGAGGCCATGCGCATTGTAAGGGGAGCTTACAGAAACTTTGGGAAATCTACGGCTGAGTTCATCAGACTGCCTGTTATGGCATCAAAGCTGGACAAGGTAGTGACAGTCTACGGTGAGGAAAATCTTCGCGAAGCCTATGATGCCGGCAAGGGCGTGCTGATCGTAACAGCGCACCTGGGGAACTGGGAGTATGCCGGAGCGTGGTGCGCTCAGAACGGATATCAGATCAACGGGTTGGGTACAGACCAGAGGGATGAGAGGATCACAAATCTGATAATGGAACTCAGAAATGCCGGGGGCATGAAGGCCCTGGGCAAGGCCTCTGATCTCAAGGCTATGATAAGAGCTCTCCAGGCAGGGGAGATCATCGCGATACCGGTCGACCAGGATGCCAAAAAGGCAGGAATAGTCTCCCCGTTCCTCGGTTATCCCGCAAGCACACCTGTAGGAATGGCCAAGCTTGCAGATAAGCTTGGCTGCGCTGTCGTCCCTGCATATTGCGTACGGTGGCTTGGGACGGAAAAGCTCGAACTTCATTTCCATCCCGCCCTTAAGGGCAGGGAAGGAAAACAATACGGGAAAGACCTTCAGGAAAGCATAGATGACTGCAATGAGCTTATATCCGGGTGGATCAGAAAATATCCTGACCAGTGGATGTGGATGTACCCCAGATGGGAATCTGTTGAGAGGGGCGATTTCGATTAAGTGCGGTATAGATCCCGGCCGTCATAAGATAGGGGTGGCCTTCGCCGAATCGGGCATGCTGCTCTTCTCTGCGATAGTCCCCAGATCAGAGGCATCCGTTCTTTCAGATGCCTTGAAAGATGGAGACTGGTCTCTGCTTGCAGGATGGAGAAAAGAGGGTGACCTAGGAGCTGTTGCCGGAAAGACAGTCGAGAAGATATATATAGGAACCGGCACATCGTCTAAAGAGCTGATAAAGCTGCTGGAAGGGAGCTGTGATATCGAACCGGCCGACGAATACGGAACGACTCTCAAGGGGCGCGAGATATACTGGATGCTACATCCTCCCAAAGGGCTTTGGCGATTCATCCCGATCTCGCTCAGGACCCCTCCGAGGGATATCGACGACCTCGCGGCATTCGCGATAATAAAATAATGCCCGCAGTTTTTCCCCTTTAGGAGGGATAAAATGCGGGCCTGCATCCGATGCGGATCTTCAAATCGTTTATTTTTTCTTCTTCTTGTCCTCTTCCTTGTCTTTTTCTTTTTTTGTCTTTTCGAGCTTTGCAAGAACGTCCCTGTATCCGTCTGATCCGTATTCAACAAATTTTTTTACCCTGCTGATCGTTGCAGTGCTTGCTCCTGTCGCCTGTACTATCTGGGGATAGGACATCCCTTTCAGAAGCAGGCTCGCGACCTGAAGTCTCTGTGCGAAAGCCCTTATCTCGGAAAAGGTGGCCACATCCTCCAGGAAACGATAGGCTTCCTCTCTGTCTGTTATCGCTACTATCGAGTCGCAAAGCTGGTCGGTGAACTCATCTTTCCACTCTAAAGCCATGAACAAGACCTCCCTATAGTAATGTGCTAAACACCTGCAGTATTTGTTCTAAGAATACGATAAAATGGTGAATTGTCAAGGGAAACAAAAATTTACGGCAAGTTGTTCTAAATGAAGAGATAAATGATACAATAGCCTGCACAGCGTTTTGCTGTGCGACGTTTAATATCGGAAGGAACAACAATGGAGGTAACCGGATGGCTAAGAACATAACACCCAAAGAACAGGATTTTTCACAGTGGTATCTTGATGTGATACGTGCAGCAGAGATGGCTGACTATGCGCCTGTACGCGGCTGTATGGTCGTCCGACCTACCGGTTACTCTATATGGGAGATGATCCAGAAACATTTTGACGATGCCTTCAAAGAGACAGGCCACGTCAATGCTTCTTTCCCGCTTTTGATCCCGAAGTCATTCCTTGAAAAAGAGGCAGAACATGTTGAGGGTTTTGCCCCAGAATGTGCCGTTGTGACCCATGCCGGCGGTGAGGAGCTCGAAGAACCCCTTATCGTCAGGCCCACTTCTGAGACGGTAATAGGACATATGTACAGCAAGTGGGTACAGTCATGGCGTGACCTGCCGATACTGATCAACCAGTGGTGCAACGTAATGCGCTGGGAGAAGAGGCCCAGACTTTTCCTCCGTACCTCCGAATTCCTGTGGCAGGAAGGACATACCGCCCATGCCACGAAAGAGGAAGCGGTGGAGGAGACCCTGCTCATGCTCGAGATATACAGAAGGATAATGGCAGAGGAGCTTGCACTGCCTGTCATCCCAGGAGAGAAGACCGAGGGTGAAAGGTTCCCTGGTGCGGACAACACATACACATGTGAGACCATGATGAGCGACAAGAAAGCTCTTCAGGCCGGAACGAGCCATTATCTCGGGCAGAATTTCGCGAAGGCATTCGACATAAAGTTCCAGAATAAAAACGGAGAGATGGACTTCGCGCATACGACCAGCTGGGGAGTATCGATGCGCCTCATCGGTGCACTGATAATGACTCACTCCGATAACGACGGACTTGTTATCCCGCCGAGGGTGGCTCCGACCAAGGCTGTCATCATACCAATCTCGACAGATGCTTCAAGATTCGACGATGTGCTGGTGCCAAAGGCAAAGGAACTCCAGTCCGCGCTGAACAGGGCTCTTTGCGGGCGCTTCGTCCAGATCGACAATCAGCAGCATCTTCGTCCGGGAGACAGATTCTTCTTCCACCTCCAGAAGGGCGTGCCGCTTCGTCTGGAGCTCGGAGAGAAGGAATATGCGGCCGGAAAGGTCAAGGTTGTCCGCAGGGACACCGGAGAGAAGATCGATATCGCATGGGAAGATCTTGAAAAACGCGTCCCCGGACTCCTTGACGATATCCAGAAAAACCTCTTTGACAGGGCTCTGAAGTTCAGGCAGGAGAACACGTTCCAGGTGTCAAACATGGATGAGTTCAAGGAGGTCCTCGAGACAAAGGGCGGCTTCATCGAGGTATTCTTCGACGGAAGCAAAGAGGATGAAAAGGCTATCAAAGAAGCGACGGGCGCGACACCCAGATGCTATCCGCTCGAGTACTCGGAAGAGAGGGGCAGATGCTTCTGCACCGGAAAAGAGGGAGCCCGCAAGGCCATTTTCGCGAAGGCTTACTAGTTTCGGTACGGATCGTGATCTGACATAAAAAACTGATCAAGGGGGGCAGATCTGCCCCCCCTTGATTTTATCCTGATCGTTTTTTGGAAAAAATATCCCCTATCTACTTGCCGACACAAAACTTGGAAAATACCGTGTCAAGAAGGTTTTCAGTGACATCGATCCCAAGGAGCTTCGCTATCGAAGACCTTGCGTCAGAGAGGCATGTGATCGCGAGGTCGTCCCCGAGCCCCTCTGCGATGATTTTCTTCGTCTCCCTCAATGACGACAGGGTCGCCGACAGGCACTCGATCTGCCTCGATGTAACGCCGAAGCCCCCCGACACCTTTTTGCCTCCCGTGATCTCGTTTACCATTATGTCCTTAAGATCCTCTATTCCGTCTGACTTAAGAGCGGAGACGGAGACTATCCTGCTGGAAGGGAAGATCCTTTTTAACTGTTCTGCCGAAGTCTTTTGCGGCATGTCGCTTTTGTTAAGCACGATTATATGTTTCATGGAAGCTGCCCTTCTGCCCAGTTCCGTCTCTTCGTCAGTAAGCTCATCTCCTGCGTCAATCACCCAGACGCGGAGATCCGCCTCTGCCATTGACCTTATAGACTGGCTGACGCCGATGCACTCGACCTCGTCTTCGGTATCGCGGATGCCTGCCGTGTCTATGATCCTTATCGGTATCCCCTTGTGTATAAAGGTCTCCTCGATCCTGTCCCTGGTAGTACCGGGAACGGGGGTGACGATAGCCCTTTCTTCTTTTAACAGCGCATTGAGAAGCGATGACTTGCCGACATTGGGGCGGCCTATTATGGCGGTCCTGATGCCCTCTCTCAGGATCAGTCCGGAACGGCAGTCGTCCAGTATCGCCTCTCCCTCTTCGATCAGACCGTCGAGGCGTTTTTCGCATTTGTCCCTCGCTATGTAACCCTCATCCTCTTCGGGAAAGTCCAGATCGACCTCCAGGAAAGCAGCAAGTTCGGTCATCCTGTCAAACAGGCCCTTCAGTTTTTCTGCAAAGGCTCCCTGGATGGTCCTTGATGAGGCGTAAAGAGCTTCGTCGCTCTCTGAGCGGATGATCCCGAGCACCGCCTCGGCCTGGGACAGGTCGATCCTGCCGTTTACGAAGGCCCTGCGGGTGAACTCTCCGGGCTGTGCCAGCCTGGCACCGGCAGCGCACAGCTGTTCGATGCACTTCTGTGCTGGCAGCAGTCCGCCGTGGCAGTGAAACTCGACACTTTCCTCGGCCGTGTAGCTCGCGCCTTTTTCAAACCTTACGGCCAGGACCTCGTCGAAGAAGTCCCCTTCGGCCGACCGCAGTCTTCCAAGTGTGAGGAAACGGGCCGGCATATCCGCGAGCTTTTTCTTTCCTTTAAATATTTTATCGGCGAGCTCCACCGAACCCTCTCCGGAAAGCCTTACTACTGCTATGCCGCCCTCTCCCCACGCTGTGGCGATCGCGGTGATGATGTCCTCCATGGTCCCGCCCCCTTCTGTCTCTCCATTATAATCTTCTTCTGATCGTTGTATCAACGGCTGCCGGCTTTGACGCCGCCGCTGCACGAAAAAGAAAAGGCGGCCTCCGTACTGAAGGCCGCCCTGTTCATGCTTACGAAACGTATGTTTAAAGAGCCTTGATCGCTTCTCCGAGGCGTTTTGCTCCTTCTTCGAGCTCTTCCGGCTGTGCGAACGTGAAGCATGTGCGCATGAAATCGATTCCCGAACCGTCTACGAAGAAGGACGGACCGGTAACGAACGCGACTCCGTGTTCGATCGCTTTCATGAAGAGGGCCGTCGAGTCAACTCCGGGGACCTGCAGCCAGAAGAAAAAGCCGCCTTCCGGAGTATTGTAGATCGTGTTGGACGGCAGATGTTTCTTGAATCCGGCTTCCATGGCGTCACGTTTCTTTGCATAGTGGGCGATGATCTTGGGGAGGAATCCGTCAAGGTGACCGAGCCTGCAGTATTCATAGACCAATGCCTGCGCAACGACGCTTGAGCAGAGGTTCGTGCCCTGCTTGATCATGACGATCTTCTGCATAAGTTCGGGATCTCCGACTATCCATGCCACACGTGTGCCGGGGGCCAGTATCTTGGAGAAGGAGCAGGCGTAGACGACCCTTCCGCTCTGTTTTTTATCCATTGAGAAGATAGTCGGTACGTGTTTACCGGTGTAACGCAGGTGTCCGTAGGGGTCGTCCTCGAAGATGATGAGATCGTACTTTTCTGCGATGTCGAGCAGCTTCGCCCTGCGCTCCTCGGAAAGGGTGGATCCCGATGGGTTCTGGAAGTTCACTATCGTGTAGATGAACTTTATCTTGTGTCCGTCCTTGCGTCCCTGTTCGATGATGCCGGGCAGCAGGTCGACGCAAAGTCCGTCCTTGTCGCAGGGAACGGTAAGGAAACGTGCACCGCGGTTCCTCATGGCGTGTATGGCACCGGGATATGTGGGGCCTTCGACGATTATAGTGTCGCCGTCGTTAAGCAGAACGCTGCAGAGAAGGTCCATCCCTTCCTGAGATCCGGTCGTGATCAGCATCTCTTCCGGCTTTGTCTCACGACCCATCCTAGGGGCCATCCATTTTGCTATGTATTCCTTGAGCGGCGCATATCCGTCCGTTGCTCCGTACTGCAGCACATCTCTGCCTTCACGCGCAAGGATCACGGAAGCTTCAGAGAACTCAGCAACGGGGAAAACGGCAGGGTCGGGGTTGCCGCCCGCAAAAGATATCACGCCGGGGGTCTTTGTATATTTCATAAGAGCCCTGATGGGTGAAGGTTTGACGTTAAGGGCTATATCCGAAAGTCTTGCATTCCAGTTTACCGAACTCATAGCAGATCCCTCCAAAAAAATATTGAAAAAACATATTTGTCCCTTTCTTGTGAAAGAGACCGCATAGTCATTATACACAAAAAAAGCAGATAGTAACAGGGAAAAATGATATATCAGCGGTACGGACAATGCTTTGCCCCTTTCAATAGTCGGCTTAAACGTCTATTATTGGATAGGATCTTTGAAGCAGATATGCACCGGAAGGAAGATAAAAATGTCAGAAACAAGCTCTGTGCTGAAAAACAGCCAGGATATCCGCAAAATGGCATCGGGGTCGTCATTCAAGGCGATATTCGTAGTATCATCGCTCTTTCAGAAAAATGACAAAAACGGGAAACCGTACTTTGAGATGACTGTGACGGACCAATCCGGCACGCTTGAGGCGAAGATATGGTCGGATGCCGTCTGGTTCGACAGGTCTGATCCGGAGACGGATCCCTCCTCACCTGCGAAAAGGCTGGACGATGAGAAGCTTAAGAACGTTGTCGGCTGTACGGTGGGAGTGGAGGGCAAAACGACTGAATTCAGGGGGCAGATACAGTTCAACTTCAACAAGCTGACGCTGCTGGACCAGGAGAAGTTCCCCCCTTCGCAGTATCTCCCGAGATCGCCGATAGCGCTGGATGAGCTTTTGAAAAGATACGAGGAGCTCGTATCCTCATGCTGCCCTGAAGTTGCGGGATTCGTCAGATCTGTTTATGAAGGAACGACATGGAAGCAGTTCCGCGACTGGCCGGCAGCCGTGAGCCACCATCACGCGTACGCGAACGGACTTCTGGAGCATACGCTGTCGGTCACCGAGTGCGCCAGGGCGATGGCACTCTCATTCATAAGGTCGGGCTACGATATAGACGTCGATATAGTGACAGCGGGCGGACTCCTTCACGACCTCGGCAAACTTGGGTCCTACAAGATGGGTTCGATCCCGGAGATGACCCTTGAAGGGGCTGTCCTTGACCATATCGCGATAGGGTATTCGATGTTCATGGAATTTGCGGAGAGAGCGCATCTTGACAGCTCCATCAGGCTACAGCTCGCCCATATCCTGCTGAGCCACCACGGGCAGAGGGAGTTCGGCTCCCCCGTAGTTCCCGCCACGCCCGAGGCCATGATAGTTTCCGCCGCCGATGAACTCGATTTCAGGGTCTTCTGCTGGAAGGATTCGGTGAAAGACCTTGCCGACGACCAGCCGATATCTCAGTGGCACGCGGCCACGGGACGCCGTTTCTGGAAAAGGTAGCGCCCAAAGGCCGGGGCACGCCAAGACAGAGAGGAAAGAGTATGCCGAAAGAGTTTTACATTACGGCAGATCAGTCGGGCAGGCGCATAGACAGGCTCCTCAGGGGAATGTGGCCCTGGGTGCCCCTGGGGGCAGTGATGAAGGCCATCCGGACCGGGGAAGTCCGTCTGGATGCCCGTAAGGTCAAACCTGACACAAGGGTCGAAGAGGGGCAGTTCCTCCAGGTCCCGTGGGATGATGCGATGCCGGAGCAGAGGACGCCGGACCCGGATATTAAGATCAGGGTCAAAAACAGCCTGGAAACTATTTATCGGGATGAATATCTCTGGATAATAAACAAGCCTGCGGGGCTGCTCACCCAGCCCGATACAAAAGGAGGCGACTCCCTCATAACAAGGGTTCTGACTGAGCTTGCCTGGACAAGGAGCGACTTTCGCCCATCCACAGTCCAGCGCCTCGACAGAAATACATCGGGTGCCGTAATAGTTGCCCTTACCGGTCCCTCTTTAAGGCACCTCTCGGAGTTGATAAGAGAGAGGAAGATAAAGAAGATCTACCGGGCCGTCGTTCGGGGCAGGATGAAAGATTCGGGCGAAATAGATCTCCCGCTCCTTAAAGATCCATCTTCAAACACCGTCAGGACAGATCCTGACGGACAGAGGGCGCTTACAAGATACAGAAGGATATCGTCCGGCAGCGGATGGAGCGGAATCGAAGCAGAACTTGTCACGGGAAGGCCCCATCAGGCAAGGGTCCATCTGGCCGCGGTAGGACATCCTATAATCGGAGACATAAAATACGGCGGTGACGCGAAAAAAGCGAAAAGACCGCTGCTTCATGCGTATTCGCTGCTGTTCCCCGACGACGCGGAACTCCCGCAAGATATCAGGGGCAGGGAATTTAAAACTCCGCTTCCAAAGGATATGGAGGAATATTTTAATGAGATGTGATCTCTGCGTTGACAAGGGCTGCAACGGAGGGGAGCCGTGTACAGTCAGAAACAGCATCGAACTCTATGCTGACCCGCAGGAGAAAATGATGATGCAGGCCGCAGCCTCCGTAGAGTCGGAGTTCTACGGCGACCTCAACAGGATAGAAGAAGTTGTGGAGTTCGCCTCAAGGATGGGATATAAGAGGCTCGGATTGGCCTTTTGTGTGGGACTGCACGAAGAGGCCGCAAAAATTGCCGAATATCTCTCCGCTTTCTTCGAGATCGAGGCGGTCTGCTGCAAAGTGTGCGGCATACCGAAATCCGATATGGGAGCCCCGACAAGCGACAAAGTCGGGCCTGTCAGCTGCAACCCGATAGAGCAGGCAAGGATGCTCGAAGAAAAGAAGACAGACCTGAACCTTGTTGTCGGACTCTGCGTAGGCCATGATGCCCTCTTCATCAGGCATTCACACACCTATGTGGTCCCGCTTGCCGTGAAGGACAGGGTCCTGGGGCACAACCCGCTGGCGGCCGTGTACTGTTCTGCCGTCAGGAACAGGATGAAGAAGAGGGCGGAACTGCGCGGGATAAAAAAGACAGACAACCCCAAATGATCAAGGACGCAGAGATCTTGCCGGGACGGCTTGTCATATCCGGAACTCTCTGCTATTATTTCCATTGCCCTTCACACGGACCTACGCAGTGCGACGTTGGCCTGAGTTTGGGGAATATCGAGCGTAACAGGCTCAGACAGGAGTGATCGATATGATCGACAAGGAGAAAAAACAGCAGCTGATCGAAGAATTCAAAGTACACGGGGCAGACACAGGTTCCACAGAGGTACAGGTGGCCATCCTCACTGCGCGTATCCGTGAGCTCACGGAGCACATGAAGATCCATAAGAAGGATTTTCATTCCCGCCGCGGTCTTCTCATCATGGTAGGAAAGCGCCGCAAGCTTCTCCAGTATCTCAAAGACCGTGATTTCAACCGTTATCAGTCGCTTATACAGCGCCTTGGACTGCGTCACTGATCAAAGGTTGCCGAAGTTACTGAAAAAATAGGAAACTATGCATGGCGGAGGATGAATCCCTTCGCCATTTATGTTATTTTGTGCTATTCTTCAACAGTTGAAGACAGAAAATGGGAGGAAATGAAAAAATGAAAGAGATATTTGAACTGGAATTATACGGCAAGACCTTATCCTTTGAGACAGGGCGTCTTGCGAAGCAGGCCAATGCCGCTGTCCTTGCGGGACACGGCAGGACTGCAGTGCTCGTCACTGCGGTGCTTGCGGAAAAGGCGAGGCAGGGGCTCGACTTCTTCCCTCTCCTTGTCGACTACGAGGAGAGGTTCTATTCTGCGGGGAAAGTACCCGGAGGATTCATCAAGAGAGAGGGACGTCCGTCCGATACCGCGATCCTGAGCGGAAGGATGATAGACCGCTCTATCCGTTCGCTCTTCCCTGAGTGGATGAGAAACGATGTGCATGTCGTAGCTACAGTCATGTCTGTCGACCAGGCGAACCCGGCCGGCATCCTGGCCATAAACGGAGCATCTCTTGCACTTGCCATGTCGGACATTCCCTGGAACGGTCCTATAGGTGCTGTACGTATCGGCTGCATCGACGGAGGACTCGTTGTCAATCCCGATGAGACAGACATGCCGCGAAGCACGATGGATCTTGTCGTCGCAGGACACAGGGGCGGCGTGACAATGGTAGAGGCAGGTGCGAAGGAAGTTTCGGAAGAGCTTCTTGTCGACGCCATGGAACTTGCAAATGAAGCCATCAAAAAGATAGTCGACTTCATCGACGATGTCTGTGCCAAGGTCGGAAAACCCAAGGCACAGCTCCCGATGCCCGAAGTCATCACAGAAATAGATGACTGGATGGAGAAGGAACTTTATGGAGACATTTACGCAGCCGTGCAGATCCATGAAAAGCAGCCGCGCGGTGCAGCCATAGGAGATGCACAGAAGAGGGCGGAGGAGCATTTCGCAGAGTCCCATCCCGATTCGGCCAGCTATATAGCGGCAAAGATGGACGAGATGGTCAAGAAGTGCGTAAGAAAACTCCTTCTCGATGAGAAGCGCAGATCCGACGGCAGGGCCATGGACGAACTCAGGAAAATCACCTGTGAGATAGACGTCCTCCCGATGACCCACGGATCGGCGCTCTTTACACGCGGAGAGACACAGTCGCTCGGCGTTACGACCCTCGGGATGATGGGCACGGACGATCAGATCCTGGACGGGCTGAAGCTCGACGAGCCTCCCAAGAGGTTTATCCTCCATTACAACTTCCCGCCGTACTCTGTCGGCGAAGTAAGACCGATGCGCGGCCCCGGACGCAGGGAGATCGGCCACGGAGCTCTTGCGGAGAGGGCTCTTGCCGCAGTGTTCCCGAGCGAAGAGGAATTCCCCTATGTGGTCCGCCAGGTATCCGACATACTTGAGTCGAACGGCTCCAGCTCGATGGCAAGCGTGTGCAGCGGCAGCCTCTCGATGATGGCAGCCGGCGTCCCGATCAAAAAAGCAGTTGCCGGGATCGCCATGGGACTTATCGCAGACAACGGAAAGTTCGGGATACTTACCGACATCCAGGGACTGGAAGACCATTACGGCGACATGGATTTCAAGGTCGCAGGCACGAGGGACGGAGTGACAGCGCTCCAGATGGACAACAAGGCCGGAGGCATTACAAGGGATATACTGACCCAGGCTCTCGAACAGGCCAAAAAAGGCAGGTTCCAGATACTCGATATCATGGACAAAACGATACCTGCTCCGCGCCCTGAACTTTCATCTACAGCGCCAAAGATAATCACGATAAACATTGACCCCGAGAAGATCCGCGAGGTAATAGGCCCCGGCGGCAAGATGATCCGCTCGATAGTGCAGCGTACAGGGGCAAAGATAGATGTGGATGACAGCGGACGCGTATACATCGCGGCGGTCAACGATGATTCAGCCAAATCAGCGGTCAAAATAATCAACGATCTTGTCCGCGAGGTCAAGCCCGGCGAGACATTCGTGGGCACAGCCACAAGGATGATGAGTTTCGGTGTCTTCGTTGAGGTGCTTCCCGGCAAGGAAGGCCTCCTGCACGTAAGCGAGATCAGCAACTATCACGTGCCAAGGCTTGAGGATGCGATAAATACGGGAGACAAGGTCCTTGTAACGGTCAAGGAGATAGATGACATGCACAGGGTCAACCTGAGCCGCAAACGCATCCTTGATCAGCTCGATGAACTTGCGAAGGATCCCGAGTTCGCCGAGCAGGCCGCGATAGAAAAAGAGCGCGAAGAGCGTTTCTCGCATTTTCCAAGAAGCGAGGGCGGCCCAAGGCGCGAGGGAAGTCCGAGGCACGATGACGGAGGAAGGCCTCCACGCAGGGACTTCGGATCTGACAGAGGCTCGGAACATCGTCCTGTCAGGCGCTTTGAAAGAGAACGCAAAAAGTAGGTCCCAGAATGTCGGCTGTAAAAGTCAGGATAAAAGCTGATGAAGGCATAACGCTTCCGGACTATGCCACACCGGGCTCCTCGGGCATGGATCTGAGGGCTTCCGAAGCCGCTCTGATTCCGGCCGGGGAGCGGGGATGTGTGGGTACCGGTCTGTACTTTGAGCTGCCGCAAGGGTACGAGGCCCAGGTAAGGCCGAGGAGCGGCCTGGCGCTCAAACATGGGGTAACGGTCCTGAATTCGCCCGGCACCATCGACTCTGACTACCGCGGCGAGGTCAAGGTGATCCTCATCAACCACGGCAAAGAGGATTTCAGGATAGAGCCCGGAGACAGGATAGCTCAGGTCGTGTTTGCGGAAGTGACTCGGGTCGAGCTTGAAAGGGCCGGCGAACTTGAGGAAACAGAACGGTCCTCCGGAGGGTTCGGGAGCACCGGAAGAAAATAAATATTTTGTCAGGATTTGCCGTCAAGGCAAATTAGGAGGGCGATACAATGGCACGTTTTTCAACACCCGACGGTAAAGTTTATGAGGCGGACAGCGCCTCTGTACGTCAGCTTCTTGACGTTTGGCACCTTAAAAAAGCAATAGGAGGAAAGGTCGATGGAAAGATCGTCGACTGCGATATGCTGTTCACTTCAGACACAACAGTGGAACCGGTCTTCCCGGGCTCTGAAGATGGGCTCGACCTCCTGCGCCATTCGACGGCACACCTGATGGCCCATGCTGTCCTGAGGCTCTGGCCTGAGGCTAAGTTCGGCATCGGTCCGGCGATCAAAGACGGTTTCTACTATGATATTAGGTTCCCCAAACCGATCTCGGACGAGGATCTTCCAAAGATCGAATCGGAAATGAGAAAGATTTCCCAGGAGAAGATACCCCTGGTCAGGGAAGAGCTCACAAAAGAGCAGGCTAAGGAGCTTTTCTCGAAACTCGGAGAAGACCTTAAGGTCGAAATGATAGACTCCCTTGAAGGCGAGGTCCTTTCGGCCTACCGCGAGGGAGACTTCATAGACTTCTGCCGCGGTCCCCACGTTCCGCACACAGGATGCTGCAAGTTCTTCAAACTCCTCTCCCTTGCCGGCGCATACTGGCACGGCGATGAGAACAACGAGATGCTCACCCGCATATACGGAACGGCTTTCGGATCTGAGGAAGAGCTCAAGGAGTATCTTCGCAGGGTCGAAGAGGCCAAGGCGAGGGACCACAGGAAACTGGGGAAAGAGCTCGACCTGTTCAGCGTACATCCGGAAGGACCGGGATTCCCCTTCTTCCATCCAAAGGGAATGGTCATCATGAACAACCTCATTTCCTTCTGGAGGAAGGAGCATACCAAGCGCGGATATGTCGAGATCAAGACGCCGATGATCCTCGACAGGTCCCTCTGGCTGCGTTCGGGCCACTGGGATCACTACAAGGAGAACATGTACTTCACAGAGATAGATGATGCTCCGTTTGCGGTCAAACCGATGAACTGCCCCGGAGGGATACTTGTCTACAACAGTGCGATACGCAGTTACAGGGAACTTCCCCTGCGTATGGCGGAACTGGGCTTCGTACACCGCCATGAGAGGTCGGGGGCCCTCCACGGACTGATGAGGGTCAGGGCCTTTACCCAGGACGATGCCCACATCTACTGCACCCCCGAGCAGATCAAGGATGAGATAAAGGCCATCATGGAGCTTGACAGGTATGTCTATCAGGATGTCTTCGGCTTCAAGTACTTCGTAGAGCTTTCTACAAGGCCGGAGAACTCGATGGGAGATCCCGAGCTTTGGGATATCGCGGAGCAGAGGCTGAAGGAAGCGCTTGAAGAGACAGGTACCGCCTACAAGCTTAATCCCGGCGACGGAGCCTTTTACGGTCCCAAGATAGACTTCCACCTTGAGGACTGCATCGGACGCACCTGGCAGTGCGGGACCATACAGCTTGACTTCCAGATGCCCGAGAAGTTCGACATGACGTACATCGGCAGCGACGGCGCCGAACACCGTCCCGTCATGCTTCACAGGACTGTCCTCGGCAGCCTCGAGAGGTTCATGGGTATCCTGATAGAAAACTACGCCGGCGCATTCCCCTACTGGCTGGCGCCTGTACAGGTAAAACTGCTCCAGGTAAGCTCAGATTTCGCCGGATACGCCGATGAGCTCGCAAAGAAATTCAGGGATGCGGACATCAGGGTCGAGATCGATGCGCGCGACGAGAAGCTTGGCAAGAAGATACGCGACGCGCAGATGCAGAAGATCCCGTACATGCTGGTCATCGGGGCCAGGGAGGTCGAAGAGGGCACAGTCGCCGTAAGGGAAAGGTCTAAGGGAGACCTTGGATCTATGACCTTCGAGGGTTTTCTCGAACATCTTAAATCGGAGTTCAATCCGCTTTAGGAGTTATCTTATGCCTTGTCTTGCGTAATCAGGCAAGGTGTGCTAATATACACAGGTTGATTTATATCAACGGGTTTACAAGCAGAGGATGCGCCTCTCGCCTGCCGACGCTTCAAGTTGTCAGGTCTACCCAGGAAGAGATTTCCAATGGGCTTGGCGCGTTCTGTGCCGAGCCCATTTTAATTTGAGCAATAATAAACTCAGGAGGTGTAATGCCATAGCAAACAGGGACGACGAGCCCCGTGTTAATTCCGACATTCGGGCAACAGAAGTTCTTCTCATCGACGAAGACAACGCCAAGCGCGGCATAGTAAGTACGAAAGAAGCGCTCGCAATGGCTGAAGCGGCTGAACTTGACCTGGTGGAGGTGGCTCCGCAGGCGACTCCGCCGGTGTGCAGGATAATGGATTACGGAAAGTATCGTTTCCAGCAGCAGAAGCGCGACAAGGATGCCCGTAAGAAACAGAAGAACCAGGTAGTAAAAGAGATCAAGATGCGCCCCAAGATCGACCAGCATGACTATGATTTCAAGGTGAAGGCGATAAAGACATTCCTTCAGGCAGGTCATCGGGTAAAGGTCTCCGTCTTCTTCAGGGGAAGAGAAATGGCATTCCTCGACCGCGGCAGAGAAGTGCTCAACAAGGTCATGAATGCGATAACCGACTTTGGAAAGATGGAAATGGAACCGAGGATGGAAGGCTCGTACATGAGGATAATGATAGCTCCCATCGCCCAGGCCGAATCCGCCAAGAAGCCTTCGGCTCCGAAGGAAAGCACAACGGATAAGACGGCGAAGAAAGAGCCCGCGCCCGTCAAAGCGGAAAAGCAGACCAAGACGGCGACAGAGGGAGAGTAAGCATATTTGTCCGGCAGTGTCCGGCATCAGCGGTATCAACGATACGTGATCGTCTCTTTCACAGAGATATAAAAGCAAGAGGAGGAACTATGCAATGCCCAAGATGAAGACCCACTCCGCAACGAAAAAACGTTTTAAGATCTCCGGTACAGGTAAGGTCACCTTCAAGAAGAGCGGACGTTCGCACCTTCTTTCTTCAAAGAACTCAAAACGGCTCCGTTCACTTAGGAGAAAGGGTATCCTGCCGGCAGCGGTGGAGGCTCACATAAAGAAAGTTATGCCCTACGCGTGAGGCTGGGCTCTTTAAACGAGAAATAATACTGAGGAGTGACATTCAATGCGAGTAAAAGGATCAAGCGCAAGCCGCAATAAACTTAAAAAACTATACAGCATCACAAAGGGATTCTGGGGACGCAAAAAGAACGTATACCGCAGGGCTCGTGAAGCTTATCTGCACGCTCTTACAAGTGCCTTTGCCGGCCGCAAGCTCAAAAAGCGTGATTTCAGGAAGCTTTGGATCATGCGTATAAACGCAGCCGCCCGTGCGAACGGCATTGCATACAGCGCGCTCATCAACGGACTGAAGAAGGCTGACATCAACATCAACCGCAAGATGCTTGCCGACCTTGCGATCAACGACATGCCCGCATTCGCGAAACTTGTCGAAAAGGCCCAGGCTGCACTGAAAGCATAAGTTTCCGCATTGCGGTGAAAGTACATACTTTTTCCGGATCTTAAAAATGACATTAATGGGGTCCCTGCTGGTAATACTGGTGGGGACCCTTCTGCTATAGACTTCCCGTCGGGAAAGTATGGGAATGCATGGAAAGTTCCGAACCTGAACGGCCGCTGTGCCGTGATCGTCTTTTACAGGTAAAATGATCCTTGTAATTTCCATCTTCGGGCCATGACATGTATACTTGCGATAACTGATCCGAACATGGCGGCATTTGCACGGAACAGATGCCCGGTATGGGCTGCCGTGAAGGATCGTTGCCCGATATTTTCGTCTGTGGAGTAAAATATATAGGTTCAAGTCTTCGGATCTATCGATTGGCTTTATAACTTTAAGAAAAAAGAGCTTTTGAAGGCATACGATCATGCAGGGGCCTGTTGCAGTGGTCCTGCTATACAGGGGGAATTAAAAAGTGTTTGAGGAACTGAAGGAAGAGGGAATGCAGAAGCTGGCTGAGTCCGGATTTCTCGAGAAGCTCGAAAAGCTCAGGAAAGCGGGCATGGAAAAGATATCCGAGACATCGCTGCCTCAGGATCTCCAGACGGTCAGAGCCAATCTGCTGGGCCGCAAAGGTGAAGTGACCGAGATCTTGAAGAGCGTTGGTCAGGCCGCGCCTGAGCTGAGGAAAGTTCTCGGACAGGCTGCCAATGAGGTCAAAGAGATACTGACACAGGCGATCGAACAGAGGAACGAAGAACTTATCAACCGCGCCTCGTGTTTCGAAGGTGATGCGGACATAACGCTTCCGGGCACAGATTTTACGGTCGGAGGCCTCCATCCCATAACACAGATGTGCTATGACCTGAATGACGCATTCCGCTCGCTTGGGTTCGAGGTGTTTTCGGAACCTGAAATAACCAGTGAACTTTATGCCTTTGACAACCTCAATTTCGCGCCCGAACACCCTGCCCGTGAGAGCATGGACACATACTGGCTAAAGGGACACGACGAAGAGAGGGGCGCCGGGCGTCTCTGTCTCAGGCCGCACCTTACCGGAGCCAGCGTGCGTTATCTGCAGAAACACGGAGCACCTGCCCGTTTTGTCTATCCGGGAAGGGTGTACAGGAACGAAACGACCGATGCAAGGCATGAGAGGGCCTTCTTCCAGTATGAGGCTCTCATAGTGGACAAGGATTTCTCGTTTGCTTCGGGAAAAGTGCTTGTCAAAACTATCCTCGACAAGATATTCGGCAGGGACGTAGAGGTCAGGATGAGGGTCGGCTTCTTCCCATTCGTTGAACCGGGCTTTGAGATCGATATGCGCTGTCTCGTATGCGGGGGAGAGGGCTGCAAAGTCTGCAAGCACGTAGGGTGGATCGAGGTAATGCCGGGAGGCACCCCGCACCCGAACGTCCTGAAGGCTGCCGGTCTGGATCCCGCGGTCTGGTCCGGTTTTTACATCAACATAGGGTTGGACAGGCTCGTAATGATGAGATACGGTGTGGACGACGTGCGCCTCTTTCACAGCGCCGATCTTCGCTTCCTCAGTCAGTTCAAATAGGAGATAGATAAAGATGAAGCTTTCACTAAACTGGATAAAAAAATATGTCGACCTTCCCGAAAACCTCACGATGGAGAAGCTCTCCTACGACCTTACGATGTGCACCGTTGAAGTCGAGGACGCAACAGACCTTTCGGAGAGCCTCGGAGGGCTTGTAGTAGGAAAGATAATCACGGTGGAACCGCATCCCGATGCCGACAAGCTTAGGATATGCACTGTGGATGTAGGGGACGCGGCGCCCAGCACGATAGTGTGCGGCGGTATCAACCTGGCACCCGGACAGCTTGTGGTGGTGGCAAAGCCCGGTGCGATGGTCCGCTGGCACGGGGCCGGTGATCCCATAGAGATAAAACCGGCCAAGCTCAGGGGTATCATGAGCTTTGGTATGATATGTTCCTCGGGGGAGATAGGTCTGGAAGAACTCTTCCCGACCTCCCGCGAAGCGGAGATCATGGACATAACCTTCCTTGACGCCGTACCCGGAACGCCCGTCGCCGATGCCCTGGGGCTGGACGACATCATACTCGAGATCGACAACAAGTCTCTGACGAACAGGCCCGACCTCTGGGGACACTATGGCATGGCCCGTGAGCTAGCTGCGATATACGACCGAAAACTCAGACCGCTCGAAACGGAAGTCATCCCCGGGAAGTTCGGCGATCTGGAGATAGTTATCGAAGATCCCGAAAGGTGTCCCCGCTATGCGGCGGTCACGTTCAAAAACATCAAAAATGTCCCGTCTCCGTTTGGGCTGAAAAGTATGATATGGCGCGTTGGGATGAGACCGATCAATCTTCCCGTCGACATAACGAACTATGTGATGCTGGCCACGGGACAGCCTACGCACGGATTTGACAAGAACCATATCAAGGGCGGCATCCATGTCAGGACAGCAAAAGAAGGAGAAATACTCGAACTGCTCGACGGAACGATCCTTGACCTGACCACGTCCGATCTTGTCATCGCCGATGAGAAAAATCCCGTTGCACTCGCGGGAATAATGGGAGGCAAACTGGACTCGATACTCGAGGATACCACCGAGATAATACTGGAAATAGCCAACTTTTCGGCAATGGGAGTGAGGCGCACCGCCCAGAGATTTGACATCAGGACCGAAGCATCCTCCCGTTTCGAGAAGAGCGTCGATCCCCAGCGTGTCGACGGCGCAATAGCGGTGGCTTTGAATATGTTCAAAGAATACTTCCCCGGATCCGAAGTGACCGGATTTGTCGATTCCTATCCGATGCCTCTCAAAAACTCGGAAGTCGATGTGCCGCTCTCCTTCCTCTCAAGAAGGCTGGGCAAGGAACTTACGGCTGAAGAAGTTACAAGGATCCTGGGCAACCTCGGATTCAAGACAGAGGAGAGGGACGGGATGCTTCACGTAACGGCCCCCTCGTGGAGGTCCACCGGTGACATCTCGCTTCCTGACGACATCCTCGAAGAGGTCGCAAGGCTGATGGGATACGAAAACTTTGATTTTATTCCTCCGAAGGTCATCCTCGAAAAGCCGATAAACCAGAGAGATCTCGATATGGAGAGGGCGATCAGGGAATACCTCGCTTTCAGGTGCGGTATGCAGGAGATCTTTACCTATCCCTGGATAGAGGACGAATATATCGAGGCCTCATGCGCCGATACCGGCGAGATGCTCTGTCTCAGCACACCTCCCTCTCCCGAGGAGAGCAGGCTTCGTTCGACACTTGTGCCGGGAATGATAAAGGCTGTATTCACCAACCTCAGATATTTTGAAAGTTTCCGTATCTTTGAGCTTACACAGGTCTTTGCCGATAAGGATTACCACAGCATAAACGACCCGTCGGAGAAGCTCCCGTGGATGGCGAGGCATCTCTGCGGAGCCTTTGTGGGAGAAGATCCCAGGCTCCTTTTCAGGGATGCGAAGGGTGTGCTTGAACACATGCACAGGGCGGTCCATATGGAGCCCCTCGGTTTTGCCAGGATCAGCAAACCTCTCTGGGCTGACGACAAGCTTTGGCTCAATGTCACATATAACGGTGAGCCGATAGGATGCATAGGCCTCCTTTCGCTCAGATCCGCGCGCAAGGCCGGAATAAAGAGAAGCATGACTGTCATATGTGAGATCGACGTTGAAAAACTCGTGCCGCTTGCATCAAGGCAGAACAGGTATTCACGGCTTCCCGAATATCCTTGTGTTGATTTTGACCTCTCCGTAGTCTTTGATGAGAAGGTGACCTGGGCGGATATCTACGAAACAGCCGTAAAGGTCGAACTCGTGAAAGAGGTGCGCTTCATCGACGAATATCGCGGCCCGCAGGTTGGGGAAGGCAAGAAATCGGTATCGTTCCGCACGAGGATTGGTTCCGACGAAGGGACCCTGACATCTGAAAAGATAGACGCGGTAATGAAGCAGATGATCAAGAAAATGTCAAAGAAGTTTGGCGGAGAGGTCCGCGGGGCCTGAAGCTCTGGTAAAATAAGATAAGAACGATCGGGAGGTGCCGGTATGATAGAACAGTTCAGAAAGCTTGAGGCGGCGATCGCAAGCCTTGAGACACGCATAGAAGAAATGAAAAGAGAAAACGAGAGGCTGAAGAAAGAGACACAGGAACTCAAGGGTGTCATAGACGACAGAGATCTTGAGATACTTCAGCTCCAGGAAGAACTGCAGAAGAAGTCCGCGGCATACGATACAGAAAAAAATGAGATCGAACACAAACTGGAGGGACTTCTCGGCAGGGTCTCTTCCATGGTTGCGGGAAAGAGCGAAACACAATAAAGCCAGATCCGTATAAAGGAGTTTTTTGCTATGGACGAAGCGCCTGAGATCAGAAACCTTGGTGACGGAAAATACTCTTTCCTTGTCGGGAGGCAGAGATACACTCTTACCACCCCTCTCGACGAGGAGCGCTTCGTCCGTATCGTTACGGCGATACGGGACCTTGTCGCCTCGTTCCCCCCGACACTTTCGCAGGAGGAGAGGCTCCTTCTTGCGCTTATGTCTTTTTCTCACGAACTCGACGACATCAAATGCAGGATCGAATCGATCTGCGAAACTCTTGAAGAAAGCGGGTCTGACAGTTGAGCCTTATTGGCCTGCACCTGATCGACTTCTTTTTCATAATCCTTGGCTGCTACTTCGTGATACGAGGATGCTTCAGGGGTTTTGTCGGAGAAGTATTGACTCTTGCCGGTTTTTTCTGTTCCCTCTATGTCTCGTTCAAGTTCTCGGGTAAATTCGGAGGCATCATCAATTCGTTTCTCGGCATAAACGGATCGGTCTCCCAGCTCATAGCGATAATCCTTGTCTGGCTGGGAATAGCCATAATCGTTTCCCTGATCCGCAAGGTCATGAAGGGCCTTCTCTCCGCGGTGAGTCTGAGCGGCTTTGACAGGCTGCTCGGCATATTTTCCGGTCTTCTCAAAACTTTTTTGGCGGTCTATGTCGTACTCATAGGAGGCCTGCTGCTCGCTCCCGTTGTGGAACCGACTTGGATGACCAAAAGCGACATAATTCGCTATGCGGGAAGGCAGTGGCCCGAGGTAAAGCAGATACTTCTTGATTTTGACTTACTTCCCAATGCAGTATCACTGCCCGACGGGACGCTTGAGCAGATACTCAGGCCGTACAGGACCGGCGAATCCGGACCGGAGGGCTATGTTCCCAACAGCGGCAGAACGTCGACAGAAACCGACATACAAAAACAGGGACAAATTTCATGATCGCAGAAAGTTCATCATACGACAGCCTTGAGATAAAAAAGATAATCCCCCTCATATCAAAATACTGCAGGAGCGAAATAGGCGAAGAAGCTGCCTTTTCCACGGTGCCTGCACGTGATCCTGACGAGCTGAAAACGAGACACGAACTATTCCTGTCGATAGAGGACTACAGGGAGAGGAAGGGCGAGCTGCCGTGGCAGAACGGCCTCGTTCCCGTGTCGCCAATGCTTGCCGAAGCTGACGAAACAGGTCTCCTTACCGGGGAAGAGCTCCTGAAGATACGTCATCTGATCAGGCTCTCCATGAAGATAAAAGAGGCGCTGAATTCGGAGAGGGAAAAATACCCTGTATTTTCATTGTTGACCCGCGAGATAAGGGATTTCACAGAGGAACTGGAGAGGCTCTCGGTCATTGATGATGACGGAAGGCTTTATGATTCCGCGTCCGAAAAACTCAAGACAGTCAGGGAGAAGATAAAGGAACTCCGGGAGACCATACGGAGGAAAGGTCATGCTCTTATCAACGACCCATCGATATCGGGGATGCTCCAGGAGAGGGTGATGACGATAAGGAACGGGAGGTATACGTTCCTTGTCCGTCCCGATGCGCTGAGCATCTTCCCCGGTTCGGTGGTAGACCGTTCTGTGTCCGGCAGCAGCGTATATATGGAGCCGAACTCGATGATCAGGCTCAACAATGAATTCACGTCCTGCAGGAACACCGAGATATATGAGGAACAGAGGATATTGAGGGAACTGACCTCAAGGATCCTGAAGAAGACAAAAGGGATATTGGATGCTGAGAAGATAATAGGCACCATAGACCTCTTTTATGCGCTTTCGGAAAAAAGGCGTCTGGACAGATGGAAGATGCCGGAGCTCTCTTCAAAGACCCTGTTCAGGTTCAAAAAGGCCCGTCACCCGCTCCTCTTTGACAAAGCGGTGCCCATAGATATCGAATGCGGCGATCAATACAGGATACTCGTCATAACGGGTCCCAACACGGGGGGCAAGACCGTTGCCCTTAAGACGGCCGGTGTCTGTGCGATCCTTGGATGGATGGGATTCCCGATACCTGCCGCCGAGGGATCTGTCCTCGGGGTGATCGGTGAGCTCTTCGCGGATATCGGAGATGAACAGAGCATAGAACAAAGCCTGTCCACATTCAGCGCTCATGTGAAGCATGTGACCGGTATACTGGACAGAGTCGGACCCGATTCCCTTGTGCTCCTGGACGAACTTGGAGCCGGGACCGATCCCGACGAGGGCGCTGCGCTCGGGATAGCCATCCTTGACTGGCTGAGGGAGAAGAAAGCCCTTGTCCTTGCCACGACCCACCACAATCCGATAAAACGTTTTGCGCTGGCAACGCCCTCGATAGAGACCGCGAGCGTCGAGTTCGACATTTCGACGCTATCCCCGACCTACAAAATACTCACGGGGATCCCGGGAAGAAGCAACGCCCTTCTCATAGCCGGCAAGCTCGGGATGCCCCGTGAAGTGATAAAAAGGGCCGAACAGGCCATTAGCGGCAAGGAAATATCGATGGAAGACCTCATCGCTGAGCTTCACGGAAAACGTGCGAAACTTGAAAAAGAGAGCGCCGAGGTCGAGAACTCCCTTAGGAAACTTGAAAAACTCAAGAAAGATTACGAGGAGAGGGTCCGCGAGATCGAGGAAAAGCGGGATGTGCTTATAGCAAATGCCGACAAAAAGGCCCTCAGCATAGTCAAAAACGCGGAGGAATCGGCCAGGGCCCTCATAAAGAAGCTCGGATCAGCTGAGGCTGAGTCTGCCGCAAGGCGTGAACTCGAAAAGAAGCGGAGCCACTTTCACAAGATAGAGAAGTCTGTCTTGAAAAGGGAAGAGAAAAAGATCATCCAACAGTCCGTCGCCGCTAAAAAAGAGCCCCTCAAAGAGGGAGATGCAGTCAGGATAATCGGTACGAAAGGCGTTGCCTATGTCCTCGAGATCAGGGGCAAAAAGGCCCTTGTCCAGGCAGGTGCGGCTCAGGTGGAGGTCCCGCTGACCAAACTTGCCCTCGTTACCGAGAAGGAGATCCCTCAGGCGGCTCCGGCGGTCCAGGCCAAGGTCTCCCGCCCGGTCGGAGTCCCGAGCGAGATAATGGTAAGGGGCATGACAAGAGACGAAGCGATACCGTTGGTCGAGCAGTACCTTGACCAGGCCTACAGGGCCGGATATGACTCAGTAGCGGTCATCCACGGCCGCGGCGAGGGCATATTGAGAAGAGAAGTACAGGAGCTCTGCAAAAGGATCCCATATGTGATAGATCACAAACTCGGCGGCCCCCGTGAGGGGGGGTATGGGGTTACGATCGTACGCTTCCGCAAATAAACAATTGGGATTTAGAGCGGCGCTAACTTAGCAAAGCTTGCGGAGCCTTCCTTCGACGTATTGGTATACGCCTTCGGAAGGCTCCGCTGCACGTTGCGTCGTTATCACTCGCTCTAAATCCCAATTGCGGCAATTGGGGCATCTCGCGGCGCTGATTTAGCAACATGCGATGCTCCTTCACCTCAACGTATGGGTATACGCCTCGGTTCGGAGCATCACAAGTTGAGTCGTCATCACTCGCGATCTGCCCCAATTGCGATATTGGTACTATCGTAAAACCTTAAAAGCGCGGCGCTGACTTAGAAAGGTTGGCGGCGAGGTCGTCCGCCGGAGAATTTGCAACGCTTTGCGATGCTCGCATTGCGGGGAATTTGCCGGGAGAGCCATCCGGCGGTAAATCAAAGTCTCTTTAACCGTCTTCCCCGAGTGCCTCAATCGTGAAAGGGTCTTTGGATCCTTGCTATGACTGGCTTTTTAGGCCCTAAACCCAAAGCCGCTGGATTCCCGTATAGAAGCATCCGGGAAAGACTGAAAGCTGGCCCAATGCAGGCAGCGACGGTGCTTTTGAACCTCCGCGGCCCTTGGCCGCAATTCCCCGCCCTTTGACCCCTACGACTGCTCGCCCATTGTTTGCGCCGGGCTTTTCCCGGCTGCCCTCATGACTGCCTCTCCGGCCCTTATTGAACTAAAACAATTTTAATTCTAAATAAATTCTTGTAAGTGGTGATATAATCACATACGATTAATAAAACCGCGCGTTTTTCGTGCGGATAAAAGAGAAAAGGAGATGTGCTGTGATGAGGGGCAGGTATAAAATAATATTTCTTGTAACGGCACTTATAGCCGCTATTGCTGTCTTCATCATATATGGGGCTTTTGAGAAATATTTTAATGATGTCTACAAGCACAACACGGAACTCTCGATACTTGAGTCAAAAAAGGATTTCCTCAAATTTACTGTAGAGAACCAGATCATCCGCATCGAAGAAGAAACAGCCTATCAAGAGAGCCTCTTTAAAGATCTTAAAGACGAACTCTCACTTATTCTTGATACCCTCCTGTCAACGCCGGGATAAATTTGACCCAAACGCCGGTTGAAATTTGACCCAACGCCGGATTAATTACAGCGGGAGGAACAGAAACAAACCCGGCCTTTGACCTTCCTCTTAGTCGATATGTTTCACCGCGTATGTTAATAACATGAGCGTGATGCAGTAGGCGGTCAAGCATTGCCGTAGCTATAACCGGATCACTCATCAACTCTCCCCAGCCAGCAAAGTGTTTGTTGCTGGTAAGAATTATGCTTCCTGTCTCATACCGTGAAGATACTATCCTAAATAGTATTTCTGCCGCCTGCCTGTCAAGCTGCATATATCCTACCTCATCAATCACAAGTATGTCGGGACGAAGGAAGGTTTTTAAATTACGTTCCAGCTTGTCAGCCATGATCGCTTTTTTCATATCGGCGATCAGTCTGGGCAACGTAGTATAGTAAACAGTCATGCCCCCTCGCAGGGCCTCTATGGACAGAGCTACGGACAGATGTGTTTTACCAACGCCCGGTGGCCCTAAAAGTATCACGTTCTCTTTCCGTGCAGCGAATGCGAGCGTCGACAGTTCTTTTATCTGTCTGGGATCTATGCTCGGCTGGAATGAGAAGTCAAACTCCTGTATTGTCTTGTGGTGAGGCAGTCTGGATAGCTTTATCCTTGTCTCCTCACTTCGCCTTTTTCTCTCCTCTTTTTCACAATTCAGCAGCCCTTAAGAAACGTGAGATATGTAGTCTCCTCTTTGACCGCCGTTTCCAGGTGAGCATCCAGAAGATCTGCGGCTGTCTTGATGCCCATTTCCAAAAGCAGTTCTCTGGCCTGTTCAAGCTCCAGCATTTACATTACCCCCGCCGCCTGGTCATAAATCGACAGAGGGCGCGTCTCAACCGAAATATCTCGTACTTTATATGCATATGACAAAGGGGCAGCTATGCCGTTTCTTTCTGCGAGACCTTCGTATTGCCCTTTGAGCCACACTATCCTGCCTGAGGTATATTCAACTTTATGCTGTACAATGCGGACGTTTCCATCGTAGGCTTCAAAGTATTCTCCTAATATTCTTACTCTCAGTTCCCGGCCGCTGTAGCACCATGGGATCCCGTACATGGCACCGTCATAACTTATAAATCCGTCACGTGTGACTTTTCTTACCTCCCAACGATATTTATCTCTCGTTTCTTGAGACGGAAGTGCCAGCAGAGGTTCTTTCATCAGGCTCTCAAGAGGGATCTCTCCTGTTGTGCCGTGCCTTTTGCTGTCAGCTTTCTGACACCATGCAATTGCATGACGGTTGAGATCTTCAGCATCTGTAAAGGTCCTCCCGGGGAGAAAATTGTCTTTGACATAGTCAACGAGCCTTTCAACTTTCCCTTTTGTCTGAGGCCTCTTAGGCCGGCATACCTTGGGTATAAATCCCATGTCAGATGCAAAATCCTCAAACCGTTTGTTCCATAGAGGCTTGCCTGCTTCGCTGCCGTCGATCACCGTCTTCATCCTGTCGGTCAAAACAATCTCAGGGACACCGTCAAAGTATTCAAATGCGTTACTATGCAGCGAAGAAGGCTGTAGAAGTCGCATCTCTTTGTAAATTCAAGGTATTTGGTTCTGGAACTGCCAAGGATCATCATAAATGCCGGCGCTTTATGGACTATTCCTTTTTCATCTATGTAATGCACTATGCCCCAGTCCATTTGAGCCTGTTTCCCGGGAAGCGTTTCATAGCGCCTTACCGCTGGAGTATTCCTTGGCGGTCGCTTATCCTGGACATAATCTTTGATTATTGTTATCCCACCATCATAACCGGCATCCTGAATACGCTCCATTATTACTACGCAGTTGAAAATACCACGGGACATCAAAGTGTCGACCTGTAACTTGTATGGGTCTAATTTCGACGGACATTTCCTCTTCTTCAAACCATGATCTTCAGGTACATCTTTGATATATTTCTTCGCAGTGTTCTTGGATATGCCCAATTTCTTCCCTATTGCGTACGCTGTTTGACCAGATTGTGCTTCCTGTCTTATCATCAGTATTAGCCCACTCCTTATCATTTTCGCTACCTCCTTGGTGATCTTCACAATCCCAATGGTAGCTATATGGTCGGGGTGGGTCAATTTCTTTCCGGCGATTAGGGTCAATTATAGTCCGGCGGTGACACTCCCTCCGGCGAACAGCACAGAGCTGATAAACTTCTGCAGAAGATATGCGGAAAAGGGAGTCCATGAAGGTGTATTGACATTTGTAGTATGGGACAAAAAAACATCAAAGACCCTCTATGACCCTGAGGGACTGATAAAAGGGAAAAACGCGGCAGCAGAGATCGAGAAGGCAAAGGAAATGTTCCCCGTCTACGGAATAAAAGAATTTGCCGGTTCAGCATTTTTTTATGGTGTGAAAGCCGATGTGATAGATCAGAAGGTCAAGAAAAAGATAGCAGCGGAGATACACAACTCAAAGTTTCCGCTTGATTCCTACATATGGGTGAATGAGGTCGTCAACTACGAAGGCGGGGACGACTATGCGATAAGGAGAGTGCACCCGAACCTCAAAGAGACGGAGGGAATGTACCTATCCACCGAAATGAAGGACATAATGGGCGCCCGGCCTTATCTGAAAGAACTTGAAGGTGTCAAAAAAGACGGAGAGATCTTCTTTACCTATCACTTTAAGAAGAAAACCGAGGACAGGATAGCCGAAAAGCTCACTTACGCCAAACTCTACAAGAGATACAACTGGATAATTGCCTTCGGGATGCATCAGGAGGACATGGCGGCATATGTACGGAGGGCAGAAGAGGCAAGCGAAGGCATCATAACAAAGCTTGCCCTTGTAATAGCCGGAATGATAGCCGCCCTGATTTTTGCAAGCCATGCGGCTGTAGTCTGTCTTGAAAACAGATATCACATGCGAAGGAAAAAGGAGTTCGAAGATGCGGTAAGCATCGATACAACAACAGGGGCCCTGACCAGGAGGACCGCAGAGCAATTCCTGGCAGAGGAACTTGACCGGTTTGGCCGGGGCGGTTCAGAGACTGCCTTCATTATGGTGGACATGGACAACCTCAAAACAATAAACGACACATATGGTCACGATGTCGGGGACGAAATACTCAAAAATACAATTGAAGCTTTAAGATCCCAGATCCGTTACGAAGATAAGATCTTCCGCTGGGGCGGGGATGAATTTGTCATAGCCTGCCGCGGTCTGAAAAGCGAGAGCGTAGGATTTATCTGTGAGAGATGGGTCAAAGTTGTTGAAGAGAGCGGGATAGACCACGAGGGCAACAGAATAAGCACAACTGTGTCAATTGGCATTTCCTATTTCAGGCCTGATGATAAAGAAAGCAAAGATGTCATCGACCGTGCCGACCAGGCCATGTACCGAGCGAAACGAAGTGGAAGGAATAGGGTAGAGCTGGAACTCTAGCGGCAATTGGGGCATCTCGCGGCGCTGACTTAGCAAGGCTGGCGGAGCCTTCCTTCGACGTATGATGATACTTTGGCGAAGTGCGACATGGAAATGCCGCGCGAAGCTGCGACCTTAAAATGTTTCTGGAAGCGCTTGCGAACGGTTGTAAAAGCGGTCAAACGATCGTCAAACGTTGTCAAACAATAGTCAAACGGTCGTTACTGCCAATGAAAAACCCACATTCACGTCGTCCCCGAATGCCTGTATCGGGGATCCAGTGTCTTCTGTTTAAGGTCTGATTAACACATCAATAGCCTAAAACCAAAGCCACTGGTTTCACCGTTCAGAAGCGTCCGGGGACGACGGTAATTTAGAACCTCCGCGGCCTTTGGCCGCAATTCTCTGCGAAGCGAAGCGAGAAAATTCTCCGCCTGACGGAGTCAGGCAAATTCCCCGCGACCTTTGGTCGCAAATTATCCGGCGGATGCAGTCTCCGCCTGCTCTTACGACTGCTTAGCAACCGCTTGCCAACTGCTCGTATCATAAAATATATTTACCAAAGAGACAACAGAAGAATAAAAGTAAGCGTCTTTTCATAATACTGGTCATTTGGGTAGAATTACCCTAATGATATAGAGGTGCCGGGAAGACCGTCCAACTGCTAAGTCCCAGAGACTGTCGGCAAGATTGGTCTACCGCCCCACATAACTGCGTACAGGTATCATAGGTCTGCTTCTTTAGAAAGCTTGAACCTGCATTCTGCGAGTGTGCAGCCGTGGGAAGCCCTCCCGGCAGAGAAATAATATCATAATACTCATTGTGAGGTGAACAGTTTTGTCTCTTATGTTCTTTTTGGGTGTGGATGTTTCAAAGAAGACTCTCTCTGTGGTGCTTACAGATCACAAGGACAAGACACTCTGGTCCAACAAGAGTATCCCCAATGACGAAGTCGGATTTAAAAAACTCGTCGAGACAGTGATCAAAAACACATCAAAGAAGGCGGGAAAGGAAGAGTACTCAATAGCTGCCGGTATGGAATCGACAGGCGTCTATGGAGAACGTCTGGCATACTATCTCAATGGAAACAGCCACAACGGCAGGATCGTAACATACGTACTCAACCCAGCTGCAGTAAGAGCCTTCGGCACTTCAGTGATGGCCCCCAACAAGAACGACTCCGCAGATGCCCAGCTTATAGCCTCATACCTCTCCATGGCAGTAACAAAGGAACAGATATCTCCATGGAAGGCACCCTCACCCGAAGGCCGTGCTCTTAGGGAACTTTCAAGGCGCAGGGAAGAACTAACAGAACTTCATGCCTCTGAATGCAACAGGCTGGAGAAGCTTGAGTGCATGCAGGAACCACCGGAGGCGATAGTCCGGAACGTAAGGGAACTCATAAGCTACCTCGAGGATTCTATACATAACCTGGAGAAGGAAATAGAGGAGCACATAGACGACGATCCCGGCATGCGCGAGGACATAGAGCTTCTGAGATCCATCCCCGGCATTGGAGATGTGACATCAGTTACCTTGCAGGGGGAATCTGACGGTCTTATCAACTTTGCAAGCGTAAAGGGCCTTGTCTCGTTCGTAGGCATAGCTCCAAGCGAACACACTTCGGGGACGTCGGTATTCAAAAAATCTAAAATAAGCAGACGGGGCAATTCCAGGATAAGGCACCATCTTTACATGGCTACACTGGTAGCTGCACGGGTAAATCCGGTAATAAAGGAGTTCTACGAAAGACTGTTAAACAGGGGCAAATGCAAAAAGCTGGCACTTGTTGCCTGTATGAGAAAGATGCTTCATATCATCTGGGGAGTAATGAAAAACAGGAAGCGCTTTGATCCCTGTTATTCCCTGAAATAGGGCTATAACAGAGAAGAACCAAGCTACAAGAGAATAACGTAAGGCTGAGAACAGACAGCCGCCGAAAAAACCGGCGGCCGCAAGATGGATTATTACTTTAAAAAGACAAGGAACAAAGTTTACTTTTATACTTGACAGCTGAGACGGTATCTTGCCTATTGCTTGCCGGCGGGTGAGTTTCCCGCCCGCCTCCCCCTTCTTGACAAAGTTGACAAAACGTGGCAAACTACACGAAATTTCAGCGAAAGGGGCGCAATAGATGCTTACATCCCGTGAGTTTAATTTTGCAGGCTTTTATTACTTTTATTGCTTTACACGCAATAAAAGCGATTCGTGCTGCATAAACTCACATACTGAAGGCATATAAAAACGCCGGACTGAAATAATAAGTCAACAGTAAGAGGCCGCACGGGATCGCAACCCGGCGGCTTCTTTTTTATTTTGCAGAAGGAGTGATTTAAATGATCGTTATATTGAAAGAAGGAACTACCTTGCAGCAGAGGGAGAGTCTTTGCGACTGGTTCAGGTCGATGGGGCTGGAGGTGCATATTTCGGAGGGGCAGTATAAGACGATCATTGGCTTGATCGGGGACACGACCAAGGTGGACATAAACCTTGTCGAGAGCCTCAATATGATCGAGTCCGTAAAAAGGATCACTGAACCTTTCAAAAACGCCAACAGGAAATTCCACACAAATGATTCTGTTGTGGACATCAACGGTTTCAAGATCGGCGGAGGCAGTTTTCAGATCATAGCCGGACCATGCTCGGTCGAGTCCCGCGATCAGATAATCGCAGTAGCGGAATCTGTGAAAGCATCAGGAGCGAACCTCCTGCGCGGCGGAGCATTCAAGCCCCGTACCTCCCCTTATGACTTCCAGGGACTTAAGGGCGAAGGGCTGGAGCTCCTGTTCGAAGCGAGAAAAAGAACAGGCATGCCTATAGTTACCGAGATCATGAACGTCAGGGATATCGAGTTGTTTGAGGATGTAGATGTGATACAGGTAGGCGCGCGAAATATGCAGAATTTTGACCTCCTCAAGGAGCTTGGATTGACAAAGAAGCCGATCCTTCTCAAGAGGGGGCTCGCCAACACACTTAAGGAACTGCTGATGAGTGCAGAATATGTTATGTCCGGCGGTAACGAAAAGATAATCCTGTGTGAACGAGGCATAAGGACATACGAGACCTTCACAAGAAACACGCTGGACCTCTCCGCAGTCCCTGCGCTCCACGAACTGACTCATTTGCCTGTAGTTGTTGATCCAAGCCATGCGACCGGTCTTGCAAGAATGGTGGAGCCTATGGCGATGGCGGCTGTTGCTGCCGGAGCAGACGGTCTTATGATCGAGGTCCACAACGACCCTCAGCATGCCCTTTGTGATGGTGCCCAGTCACTGACGCCGGAACAGTTTGAGTCCCTCGTCAAAAAAGTAAACAAAATAAGGGAGGCGGTCATATCATGAAGATAGGTATAGTTGGTCTTGGTCTTATCGGCGGATCCCTTGCCAAAGCCTACAAAAAAAATTCGGACCACGTGATCCTCGGATATGATAAGGCTCCCTCCGTGGTCGAATTTGCACGAATTTACGGAGCGGTCGATTCTGCTATGGACAAAAACAACATAGGTGAGTGCGAAGCTCTGCTGATCGCTATCAACCCAAAGGATACAGTGGAATTCCTCAATGAGCATGCCTCGCTGATATCTCCAAAGACCCTGGTGATAGACTGCTGCGGCACAAAGCGGATCGTATGCGGTGAGGGCTTCAGGCTTGCAAAGGAGCACGGATTCACCTTCATAGGAGGTCACCCCATGGCGGGTACCCACAAGTCAGGCTTTGCCAACAGCAGTGATGACCTCTTTACGGGCGCGCCTATGGTGCTTGTCCCGCATGTATTTGACGACATACAGCTTCTTGAGAGGGCGAAAAAAGTGCTGGAGCCGATAGGGTTCGGGTTCCTCCACGTAACGACCGCTGAAAAGCACGACAACATTGTCTCTTTCACCTCACAGCTCGCCCATGTCGTTTCAAACGCATATATCAAGAGTCCGACCGCGAGGGAGCATAAGGGAGTCTCAGCAGGGAGCTACAAAGACCTCACACGGGTGGCGTGGCTCGATCCGGGCATGTGGGCAGACCTCTTCATAAACAATAAAGACAACCTGCTCCGTGAACTTGATTTCCTTATCTCCTCCCTTTCCAAATACAGGGATGCGCTCGATGCCGAAGATTTTCCGGCCCTCCGCGATCTTCTTTCAGAGGGCAAGAAGGCCAAGGAAGAGGTCGATGGACAGTGAGGAAGGTTACCATTGATACAGGAAGAAAGAGATATCCGATACATATAGGAGCTGGTCTTTCATGTAATACAGGGAGGCTCGCCTCAGAGTTGACCGGACCGACCAAGGCTGCACTAATAACTGACGACAAGGTGGACCGCCTCTGGTCTGAGCGGATCACAGTGTCTCTCAAAAGTGCAGGCTTCGTTGTATCCCGGCATGTGATCCCAAACGGCGAGGTTTCCAAGAACATTGAAAATTACATAAAGATACTGGGTTTTCTTTCTGACAATAAACTTTCCAGGAGCGACACACTCTTTGCTCTGGGTGGAGGCATGGTGGGAGATATTGCCGGATTCGCAGCATCGACATACCTGAGGGGAATACGCTTTGTCCAGATACCGACGACGCTGCTTGCCATGGTCGATTCTTCGGTCGGGGGAAAGACTGCTGTAAATCTGGACTCCGGAAAGAACCAGGCAGGCACTTTCTTCCAGCCGGACCTTGTTGTGTGCGATCCTGAGCTCCTCTCATCTCTTCCGGATGATATTTTCCGGGATGGGTGCGCTGAGGTGGTCAAGTACGGTGTTATTGCTGACAGAAGACTCTTTGATATGCTCAAAGTACCGCTGGGTCCTCAGCTGGAAGAGGTCATCGAACGCTGTCTTACGATAAAAAGCAGGCTTGTATATGAGGATGAGTTAGATACAGGCCCCAGACAGCTCCTAAACTTTGGACATACTTTCGGACACGCTGTAGAAAAGTGCAGCGGCTATGCGGTAACACACGGGAAAGCGGTTGCCATCGGCATGGTGATGGCTGCACATATTGCAGAAAAGATGGGTATATGCAGTTCAGATTGCTGCAGAAAGATCGAAAATATGCTCACATCATTCGAACTTCCGCACAAAACGGGTCTAAGTGGGACTGAACTTCTGAATGCGATTATCTCGGACAAAAAAAGATCGCTGGAAGAGATAACACTTGTCCTGCCGGAAGAGATCGGAAGCTGCGTCCTGAAAAAAACACCGGTCAAGGATCTTGGATCAGTAATGGAGAACGCCTTGAAGGAGGGCAGAGGGCAATGAAAGTCACAGTCCGGCCTTCAGTGGTAAAAGGAACCGTACGGGCAATACCGTCAAAATCCTTCGCGCACAGGCAGCTGATCTGCGCTGCCCTTGCAGAAAGGGAAACGAAGATCTGCTGCAGGGTGATCTCAGAGGACATCAGTGCAACTGTGAGATGTCTCTCAGCATTGGGTGCGAGCATAGATTTTAATGACGGTGTTATTTCTGTCACACCCATAACTTCGCCAAAAAGAGGCGCAGTGCTTGATTGCGGAGAGAGCGGATCGACATATAGGTTTCTTTCTCCTGTGGCAGCGGTGCTCGGAGCAGAACCGACATTCATTCTTCGGGGAAGGCTTGCTGAGAGACCCATGGCCCCGTTGTGGGAGGCCCTTGAAAGAGGCGGGATATCCATAGAGGGCAAAGGCAGTGAAAGTGTTTCATTTTCCGGCAGGCTGACAGCCGGGGAGTTCGAAATTCCCGGTGATGTAAGCTCACAGTTCATAAGCGGGCTTCTTATGGCCCTGCCGCTTCTTGAAAAAGACAGCAGGATAAAGACATCAGGCCCGGTGGAGTCCGGCGGATATATAGATATGACCCTGGATGTTCTGAAAACCTTTAGCATGAAGACGCAAGTAAAAGAGGGTTCGATAGAGATATCAGGGACAGACAGGTTTATCTCCCCGGGAAGCATCGCAACGGAGGGTGACTGGTCTAATTCGGCTTTCTGGCTTTGCGGGGCAGCTGCCTGCGGAGGGAGTCTTTCCTGCGAGGACTTAAATATTAATTCCTGCCAGGGAGACAGAGCCATAACAAGAGTGCTCATGGAGATGGGAGCAGAAGTTATCTGCGAAGAAAATTCAGTGAGGGTAAATGCCGGGACCCTGAAGCCGGTACGGATAGACGCAAGTAATATACCCGACCTGGTCCCTCCGATAGCTCTGATGGCATGCGCCGCGGGAGGAGAGACAGAAATATTCAATGCAGGAAGGCTTCGCCTCAAGGAGAGCGACAGGCTCTATACAGTTGTCGATACGCTCAGAAGGCTGGGAGCAGAAATATTTGAGGAGGCCTCTTCTCTCAGGATAATAGGCGGAAGGCCTCTTGCCGGCGGAGAGGTAAACTCTCACGGCGACCACCGGATAGCAATGATGGCATCGCTTGCTTCCGTAATATCACTCGATGATATCGTTATTAATGGAGCAGAGTCAGTAAGCAAGTCATACCCCGGATTCTTTGAAGATCTCGCCGCTCTGGGCGGGATCGTCAGAAAGGAGCAGTAATATGGGCTCGTCATTTGGAAAAAACATCAATGTATCAATATTCGGACAGTCGCATTCGGCTTCTATAGGAGTAGTAATTGACGGACTTCCGGCCGGGCATAGAATTGATCTGGAAAAGCTCGGCCAATTTATGTCAAGGCGTGCGCCGGGCAGAAACGAATATTCGACTCAACGTTCCGAGAGCGACACCCCCGTTATACTCTCCGGACTGAAGGACGGGGTCTTGTGTGGTGCCCCCTTTGCGGCAGTTATCAAAAACACCGATGCAGTATCACGAGATTACTCGGAGGTTTCAGACAAGCCGCGTCCCGGGCATGCTGATTTCACAGCACAGATGAAGTATAACGGAACACAGGACCACTCCGGCGGCGGCCACTTTTCCGGAAGGCTGACAGCTCCTCTTTGTATTGCGGGAGGAATAATGCTCCAGCTTCTTGAAGAAGAAGGGATAAGAGTCGGAGCCCACATATGCGAGATAGCTGGTGTTCGCGACGCTTCCTTTGACCCTGTAAACGTGTCTGAGGAAGATTTTGACCGTCTTAGGGCGAGTTCCTTCCCGGTAAACGATGCCAAGGCAGGAGAGATAATGAAAAGCGCAATAAGTGCGGCGAAGAAGGCGGGAGATTCTGTCGGCGGAGTAATTGAATGCGCGGCGATAGGGCTTCCTGCAGGGGTGGGCGATCCCATGTTCGATGGAATGGAGAACATGATAGCTTGTACAGTATTTGCAATTCCTGCAGTCAAGGGAATTGAATTCGGCAGCGGTTTTACCGGAAGCAGGTCGATGGGGAGTGCCAACAACGATCCTTTCACTTGGGAAAACGGAATGATAAGGACTCTGACCAACAACCACGGCGGTATCCTGGGGGGGATAACATCAGGTATGCCTCTGATATTCAGGGTATCAATAAAACCGACTCCTTCGATCAGCATAGAGCAGGAAACTGTAAGTTTTTCAGCAAAAGAAAAGACAAAAATCAGCATTAAAGGAAGACATGACCCATGTATAGTTCCCAGGGCCATTCCCTGTGTTGAATCTGCAGCTTCATTAGCGATATATGATTCACTGCTTGGATCAAGAATACACCGTAAGGGGGAAAACAACAGATGAGCCTGGAAATACACAGAAAGAGGATCGACGAGATAGACGAGAAGCTTACGCAGCTTTTTCTTGAACGAATGCAGGTGTCTGCGGATATCGCTGTCTACAAAAAGGAAAAGGGGCTTCCCATAAGGGATCCTGAGAGGGAGAGAGAGAAGCTGGCCTCGGTGATGGAGAAAGCATCGCCGGAGATGCAGCCCTATATGAGGACCCTTTACCTGACATTATTTGAGCTTGGCAGAGCTCATCAGCACAGACTCTGTGACACCAGATCAGACCTCTCCGACAGGGTCGAGGCTGCTATAGCTGAAACTCCTAAAATCCTGCCGGACGCCCCTCTGGTAGCATGCCAGGGTGTGGAGGGAGCCTACTCTCAAATCGCCTGTGATAAGATGTTCCGTGCTCCGAACATCATGTACTTTTCGACCTTTGAGGGAGTATTTTCAGCTATCGACCAGGGGCTATGCCGCTACGGGATACTCCCTTTGGAGAACAGCACAGCGGGATCAGTGAACGCAATATACGACCTCATGATCAAGTATGATTTCAGCATCGTCAGGAGCACGCGCATCAAGGTAGATCACTGTCTTCTCGCGAATAAAGGTACAACGATCCGGGACATAAAGGAAATATTCTCCCATGAACAGGCCCTGGCTCAGTGCGGAGATTTCCTTAAATCCATGGGAAGGGTAAAAATTACCTCATGTGAGAACACAGCGGCGGCTGCAAAAATGCTATGCGAGTCGGGAAGAAAGGATGCTGCTGCACTCTCTTCATCATCCTGCGCCGAACTTTACGGCCTTGATACTTTGAAGAGCTCTGTCCAGGACCGTGGGGGCAACTATACAAGGTTTATCTGCATATCAAAAAAAATGGAGATCTATCCCGGTGCTGACAAAACGAGCGTAATGGCGGTCCTGCCGCATAAGCCCGGTTCTCTCTACCATGCCCTTTCCGGCCTTTACGCCCTTGGAGTGAACATAAACAAACTTGAGAGCAGACCTCTGCCAAACAGCGACTTCGAGTTCATGTTCTATTTCGACCTGTCGACATCCATATACTCCGATAACTTCATGCAGATGCTTGTGAGGTTCGAGGAGAGCAGCAAGATGCTCAAATACCTTGGGAGCTATACGGAGGTGGTTTAAAGTGAAGAGGTTCGGGCTTCTTGGAGAAAAACTGGGACACAGCTTCTCGCCCTCTATCCACTGGATGCTTGGCAGCTATCCCTATGAGCTTTGCCAGGTACCCCCTGCAGGTCTGGAAGATTTTATAAAGAACAACAGCCTTGACGGGTTCAATGTGACTATACCCTACAAACAGGAAGTTATTCCTTACTGCAGTGAACTTTCAGAGAGGGCCCTTGCCATCGAAAGCGTAAACACCATGCTGAAAAATCCGGATGGCTCATACTTTGGTGAAAACACTGACTACGATGGTTTTCTTTTGATGATGGAGCCTGTAAAGGAGAATATACGGGGCAAAAAGACACTGATCCTCGGTTCAGGCGGGGCCTCAAAAACGGTCAGAGCGGTCCTCACTGACCTGGGGGCAGATCCTCTGATAACTGTCTCAAGAAGCGGACCCGTAAATTACGAAAATATTTCAGAGCACACTGATGCTGCCATTATCGTAAACACGACGCCGGTCGGGATGTACCCGAACAACGGAATATCTCCGGTCGATCTCGGTATATTCACGGAATGCGAATTCCTTGCGGACCTGATATACAATCCGGCTAAAACCGCGCTTATCCTGCAGGCTGAAAGGCTTGGGATACAATTTCGCGGAGGTCTGCTGATGCTTGTTGAACAGGCAAGGCGTGCTTCGGAGCTTTTTACGGGCATTGCCATCCCGCATGAGACATCCGAAGTGATTTCCGAAAAGATCGAAAAACAGGCCAAAAACATAGTCCTGATAGGAATGCCCGGCTGTGGAAAGACCGCTATAGGCAGGCATCTTCATGACTTGACGAAAAGAAAGCTGGTCGATATCGACGAAGAGATAGAAACCAGGGAAGGCAAAAAAATCACCTCTATCTTCGCCGACTCAGGAGAAGCATATTTCAGGAAAGTCGAGAGCGAGGTGCTGAGAGAATTCTGCAGGGAGAGTGGACTTGTCATAGCTGCAGGCGGAGGGGCGGTAACAACTCCCGAAAACAGGGATATAATGAGACAGAACAGTACTGTAGTCTTTATAAAAAGAGAACTTAAATATCTCGATACATCGGATAGGCCTGTTTCCAAAGCAAAGGGAACAGAACAGATCTACAGCGAACGGGCAGGACTTTATGAAAGCTGGAGTGACATATCAGTACAAAACCGGGATCCGCTTAAAGCCGCTAAGAAGATAACGGAGGTGCTCAAGATATGAAGATCCTTGTGATCAACGGACCTAACCTCAACATGCTGGGAATGAGGGAGCCTGAGATATATGGCGATGAGACCCTTGAGGATCTCATTGACTATGTTATCGATTACTGCAAACCGAGAAATGTCGAGGTTGAATTTTACCAGTCGAACCACGAAGGGGATATTATTGACGCGATCCAGGAGGCACTTGATAAGTTCGACGGAATAATCATCAATCCCGCCGCCTACACCCACACAAGCATTGCCATCCCTGATGCCATAAAAGCAGTCAATCTGCCTGCAGTGGAGGTGCATCTCTCTGACATCAACTCAAGGGAAGAATTCCGTAAAGTTTCATTTACGGCACCGGTTTGCATCGCCACTGTCGCCGGCAAAGGGTTCGACTCTTACTTGGATGCGGTAGAAATACTCCTGGCCTGGATAAATGGAGCCTGAAGCAGTTTTAATACAGTTCATCCCGATGATATACTAAAATTAAAAACACATAGGGAGAAGGGGTACTGAGATGCTTGGCGCAATTATTGGCGACATCGTAGGCTCACGGTTTGAATGGAACAACATCAAAACCAAAAACTTTGAATTGTTTACTCGTGATTGCTTCGTAACAGACGACAGCATAATGACTTTGGGTGTCGCAAAGGCGATCATAGAAAGCAATAAAGATAGGGATATCCTCAGAAAAACAGTTGCCGCCCACCTTCAGGAGGTAGGAAGGCCATATCCTGACTGTGGTTACGGAGGTATGTTCCACAGGTGGATGTACATGGACGATCCGCAGCCATATAACAGTTTTGGCAACGGCGCTGCAATGAGGATCAGTCCATGTGGCTTTGCAGCATCTTCTCTTGAGGAAGCGAAAATATTATCAAAAATAGTGACGGAGATATCACACGATCACCCTGAGGGGCTTAAAGGCGCAGAAGCCACTTCTGTTGCGATCTATCTTGCCCGGGAAGGCAAAAGCATTTCGGAAATCAGGGAATATATAAACAAATATTACTATCCGATGGACTTTTCACTTGACGAGATAAGGCCAACCTACAGGTTTAATGAGACCTGTCAGGAAACTGTGCCACAGGCCATTATGGCCTTTCTGGAATCCTCGGGATTCGAAGATGCTTTACGCAACGCCATTTCCATCGGCGGAGACAGCGACACTCTCGCTGCGATAACCGGGGGAATTGCTGGGGCCTATTATGGCATCCCTGTTGATATTCGCGAAAGCGCGCTTTCATATCTGGACCGTTTTCAGCTGAACATCCTGCGTACTTTTGAATCTGTCTACGGAACCAATTCTGAAATCAAAAGCATCAACTGTCTCAGGGTGAACACAAAAGATAATGTTGTCACTCTGATCAAAGAGATAGAGGAGGGCGAAGAAGTGACTGGCAAGGATGTCCCTTCCGGCATCAGGTCATTTTCGAAGCTTCAGCTGGGGCACAAGATCGCTATAGAGGAGATAGGCGAAG
>Ga0255342_1001115_pt1 | contig 40389 bp, 33 predicted proteins | sample wastewater_treat_3_FD_192416 | JGI IMG/M metagenome (GOLD analysis project Ga0255342, IMG submission 192416) | Wastewater microbial communities from Lulu Island WWTP, Vancouver, Canada - plant14 | ecosystem: Engineered > WWTP > Wastewater > Unclassified | place: Canada: Vancouver, British...
TACCAATGCTTTCACCAAGTATCAAGGGCGCTATTGAAAACTATGAGGAAACCGTTATTCTGGATGTTGGAGGTGACCCTGTTGGATGTAAAATTCTGGGAAGATTTCAAACTGAAATAGAAACTCGAGGTTATCAAATGCTTTTTGTAGTTAATACCTATCGTCCTTTCACTACTAATGTAGATGAAATCTTATCTATGAAAGCACAAATGGAGGCTTCTTCCAGACTGAAAGTTACTGAATTTATATGCAATAATAACCTTATGGAATATACTACTCAGGAAGTAGTGGAAGAAGGGATAAAAATACTCAATGAATGTAGTGAAAAAACAGGTTTGCCATTTAACTATTATCTCGTGCTGGACCTTTATCAAGACCGCATTCCTGATGGTTTAATGGGCAAAAAACGCATCATTATGAATTATACCTTCCGAAAACCATGGGAATATTATGTGATGAAAGGAATATAAATAAGGGTACCCCTTTTTAAAAGTAAATCCTTAGTTTAGTTAAATTATAATTAATCAGTTAGTCTTTTATTACTTTTTCCTAAAAATGCCTATTGTGTAAGGTTAAAACCGATAAATACGATAAATACAACTTAGTCATATATTATAAGGGTTTTTACTTACAACTCATATTATGTCTTGGGAAGATTTAATCTTTGTAAACTCAGTCGTTAGTGTGTTACTACATAATTGTATGTAATCCATTAAATAAATAATTTAAAGGGGATAAGGTCATGACCTGCTCTAAGACAGGATATCAAACTGCAACTCAAACAGGAGTAAATAGCGTTGGACTTCAGACCACTTCATTAAACTTTGTCCTATCAGAAATAACTCTTCCTCCCGCAGCAGTTCAAGCAGTCGAAGCCAGTCTCACGACTGTCAATCTTTCCTGGAAAGAACCTGGAACTGGTGATAATATTAGTGAAGGTTTTGAAGAGATTACTTTTCCACCGACTGATTGGTCTCAAATAATTACAGACACAAATAGTGCGGGCACAAGTGGTGTTTTACCTACTTGGTGTCAAACTGGAATCAATCTTATAAATCCTCCTGTCCCACCTCGTAGTGGCTTGTTTCAAGCTGCAATTTGGTGGGATTATTCTCATCAAGATGAATGGTTGAGAACACCTCAATTCATCTGTCCTAGTAGTGCTAATTTAACCTTCTGGAGCTATGTCTATTTAGGTAGCACTAATGGTGATCACTATTATATCAAAGTATCAACTGATAATGGTAACACCTGGACAGTGTTGTGGGATGCCAGTGCTCTAACAGGTGGCTGGAACTACTATGCAACTCCTATCGTGATTGACTTAGATGCTTATGCTGGACAACAGTTTAAGCTTGCCTGGCATGCTGATGATCCTCCTTCTAATGATGGTATATGGCATGTATGGTTCATAGATGATATTACCGTTAACAATGCTATAGAAACTATTCATTTTCCTATAAATACATTGAACCGTATCAGTGCAAGAGATGACTCAAATCCTAAACTTCGTACAGTTACACCACAACTTCCAACCAGTCGTGCTATGGCTAAAACTTCATTGATAAATAGTTATAAACATTCCACTCCTGAAACAGTCATTAAAAATGATAGAGTTTATATTGGGTACAAGGTCTGGCGTTTACTTCAGGGACAAGAGAATAATGAAAGTGCCTGGACTCTGCTTACTACAGACGTCATAACCGCCACTGCTTGGCAAGATACTGGTTGGGGTTCTGTACCTGATGGAATGTATAAATGGGCAGTAAAAGCTGTGTATACTGCTGGACCTCTATCCAATCCTTCCTTCTCCAATGCATTACCTAAATTCACTGAAATGGGTACTATGGTAGGTACAGTTAAGAATCAGCAGAATGTACCCATTATGGGAGCAACGGTAACCTGTGGAACTATCACTGCTACCAATAACGCCAGTGGTGCTTATAGTATGCAAGTACCGACTGGAACTCATAGTGTTACTGCCAGTGAACCAGGTTATGATTCGGTTACTCACTCTAATGTGATTGTGGTAACGGGTCAGACCACCACCGTTAACTTCATACTTCCTCCCAGCAGTACCGTCATCTTGCTGGAAGATAGTTTTGGGACCTATGAGAACTTCGCTCTGACCTTTGCTCCTTGGACTTGTATGTGGATGTAGATCAGAGTGCTACTTATGGTATCAGTGGGGTGGGCTTCACCAATGAAGACTTCGAGTCTATCACTCTCCCTGAGCTGTATCTGCGGCTCTGTATCACCGACCCTAAAGGAGAAGCATAATGGATGCCATCATCGGTTGGATAAGCGGTAAACGCCTGCTGAGAAAAGTTATCGCTCCCTACGTTCCCAAGGATATCACAGATTTCATCGAGCCCTTCGGGGGTGCAGCCTGGATGCTCCTCTACAAAGAGAAGTGGGGTGATCTGGAAGTCTATAACGATCTCGACTAACGTCTGGTCAACCTCTTCCTGCAGGTGAAGTATCATCCTGATGAGCTGATCAAGGAGTTAGACTGGTTAGTAGCCAGCCGTAAGCTCTTTGGCGATATCCTAAAGCAGGAAGGCTTAACTGAGATACAGAGAGTTGCATTATAAGACAATCTGCAATCTGCTTTCCAAATTAGAGATGGATTTTATGTTGCAGAGGTCGTTAACTAATTCTCGCCCGTGGTTTTACGTAATAAACCAACTTCTTTGTTGACAAGAATCAGCAGTTAATCTAGTTTGGAGAAGTATTAAATTGGCAGAATCCTTGTTGAAAATGAGATCTTGAGAACTCAGATAGATAAATAAATTCAGTTATGAGGAATGATGAAAAGGTATTTGTATTGCGTATTTCTTATGTTGCTTATGGTCTTCCCGTTGATGGGGATACCGTATGAGCAAACAGAGGAATACGCCCAAAAGCAAGCAGTTTTAGACGAAAGAGCGGCAAGATTCAAGGCAGAAACGGGATTTGTGGGGGATATCAGTTACAACCTTCAAAGTATGCAATTCACTACCATATCAGGTAGTTTTAAAGACATTGAGGTTACAGCACCCCAAGATACTGTATTTATGCGCAGTGTGTTTGATCAGGTCGTTTCGAAAGTCATGCCCTATATCTCTGCTAGGGAAGGGCAACTGAAAAGTGGTAAGGTAGTAAGCAACGTATTGGGAACCCGTGTAATCTATTGGCAAAAGGTCAATGGCTTCTCAATTGAAGGCGGGGGAGGATCTTTGAGAATTCATTACAGCTTAGCCACACGCCAGTTAAGTGTAAATAACGGTACAGTAGACATCAGCTCTGATCCTATCTCGATCAACCTAAGCTTGGAGCAAGCTATCCGTTTGGTTCAGGAAAAAGTCTTTGATGGAGCAGAGGTAAAACCTACTAACCCCAGGATAGCTTATGTACCAATTGACAATGAAAATGGACAAGCGTACTACTTGTGCTATGTATTAGATAATCAAGGTTATACATTTTTTGTTGATGTGTCAGAACCTATTATAAGAAAAGTAGCGCCAAACCTAATATCGAGAAGCTTTAACGTCAATGTACTTGGCAACCTTTATAATGGAACCTATACAGATATAGTCAATATTCCACTATCTCAACAGTCAATGGGGGTCGGTTCTTGTGTAAACTCCAATCGATAGTTTATATGCGGACTCTTTTGGACAACAGACAGTATCAGATAGCATATATACTTGGTTAAAGACCGAATTGAGAAATCATGAAATCTTTCATGTTGTGCAATACCCAGATACGATGACAGTAGTACAGCAATGACCCTGTACCATTTTTTACACCACTTGTAAGGTGACACGTTTGCCATCGACATTGTTTTCATAGTTTTCTCGGAATTTAGTTGGAGACATATAGTTTAGGGAACTGTGGGGTCGATTTGTATTGTAATCTAACCGCCAATTCATAATCACATCTCTTGCTTCAAGTAAATCTCCAAAACAATTGAGGTCAAGACATTCTTTTCTGAACTTACCATTGAAGCTTTCTACAAAGGCATTTTGCTGTGGTTTCCCAGGAGCTATGAAACATAGTTCTACCTTGTTATCCTGAGACCATTTGAACATTACTGAACTTCGGAATTCGGGACCGTTGTCACAAACGATGAATTCCGGCAAGCTCCGGTATTTAGCTATATCAGTCAGCTCTCTGGCTACTCTGATGCCTGATATTGAGGTATCTACTACCTGGTGAATCAGTTCCCTGGTGAAGTCATCAATGATGTTGAGCACCCGGAACCTTCTGCCATACAGGAAGCTGTCTGAAACGAAGTCCATAGACCATCGGTGATTGGGATGTTCTGCTTGAACCAGAGGCTTGGTCCTATATTTAGTATGCTTACTTGGTCGCTTTGGCACCTGAAGTCTGGCAGCACAATACAAACGTCTGATTCGTTTATGATTGACTGCTCCATACTTGTCCCTGACGGCAATTACCATCCGGGGCAAACCCCAGCAAACATTGTTGAACGCAGTTTCCTTCAAATAATTAGTTATCTGCTGATTCTCCTCACTAAGCTTGGGCTTATAGTAAAACCCTTTACGCTCAATCTGAACCAGGGTGCAGGATGTTCTCATACTCAAGCCTTGTTTCTGTAAATCCCCAACAGCAGCTTGTTTCTGCTGGGGACTCACCATTTTTTTGAGAGCAGTTCCTTCATCGCTTCGATCTCCAAATCACGTTCTGCTACCATCCTCTTCAAACGACGATTTTCAATCTCCAAATCATGCTTGATCTTGGCATCACTGGGAGTCATACCTCCATATTTGTTCTTCCAGTTGTAGAAGGTGTTCCGACTGATGCCATACTTACGACATATTTCCTTAACCTCTGCTCCTAGATCAGCTTCCATTAGGATCTGGTGAATCTGGGTATAGGTAAATTTGCTACGCATTGTTTACTCCATATCTTTTTAAGTTTTTTCTGAACTACAAATTCTCCCGATATGCTCCTGCTGTAAAGCGGGGAATTTTTAATCAGAAAAAACGGCACTCGCATTCCAATGTGTCACCCTTCCAATGGTGTAAATTTCGGGGATAAGGTCACTCGGAATTTAGTTAGAGTCATGTAGTTTAGGGAACTGTGAGGTCGATTCGTGTTGTAATCTAACCGCCAATTCATAATTACATCTCTTGCTTTAAATAAATCTCCAAAACAATTCAGGTCAAGACATTCTTTTCTGAACTTACCATTGAAGCTTTCTACAAAGGCATTTTGCTGTGGTTTCCTAGGAACTATGAAGCATAGCTCTACCTTGTTATCTTGAGAACATTTGAACATTACTGAACTTTGGAATTCGGGACCCTTGTCACAAACGATGAATTCCGGCAAGCTCCGGTATTTAGCTATATCAGTCAGCTCTCTGGCTACTCTGATGCCTGATATTGAGGTATCTACCACCTGGTGAATCAGTACCCGGGTGAAGTCATCAATGATGTTGAGCACCCGGAACCTTCTGCCATACAGGAAGCTGTCTGAAACGAAGTCCATAGACCATCGGTGATTGGGATGTTCTGCTTGAATCAGAGGCTTGGTCCTATATTTAGTATGCTTACTGGGTCGTTTGGGTACCTGAAGTCTGGTAGCACAATACAAACGTCTGATTCGTTTAGGATTGACTGCTCCATACTTGTCCCTGACGACAATTACCATCCGAGGCAAACCCCAGCAAACATTGTTGAACGCAGTTTCCTTCAAATAATCAGTTATCTGCTGATTCTTCTCGCTAAGCTTGGGCTTATAGTAAAACCCTTTGCGCTCAATCTGAACCAGGGTGCAGGATGTTCTCATACTCAAGCCTTGTTTCTGTAAATCCCCAACAGCAGCTTGTTTCTGCTGGGGACTCACCATTTTTTGAGAGCAGTTCCTTCATCGCTTCGATCTCCAAATCACGTTCTGCTACCATCCTCTTCAAACGACGATTTTCAATCTCCAAATCATGCTTGATCTGGGCATCACTGGGAGTCATGCCTCCATATTTGTTCTTCCAGTGATTGAAGGTGTTCCGGCTGATGCCATACTTACGACATATTTCCTTAATCTCTGCTCCTAGATCAGCTTCCATTAGGATCTGGTGAATCTGGGTATAAGTAAATTTGCTACGCATTGTTTGCTCCATATCTTTTTAAGTTTTTTCTGAACTACAAATTCTCCCGATATGCTCCTGCTGTAAAGCGGGGAATTTTTAATCAGAAAAAACGGCACTCGCATTCCAATGTGTCACCCTTCCAATGGTGTAAATTTCGGGGATAAGGTCAAAATGCAATCAAACAATCTCTCCTTTTTATTTGATTCTATCTTATCTAATTTAAACTTATTTAGGAGAGATTATATATTCCTTTTTAGCGATAAAAGAATATAAATGGTTTGAAAGAATTAAATGATAATACTTGTTTGACTGTAATTTTTCATTAGATTGTAGGAATCCGAAGGAGGATATTATGAAAAAGTTAGTTTTAGTTTTTATCGTATCTTTTAGTTTTATATGCCTCTGGGGATTAATTGAATCAAATCCTTCAGGCGGAACCTGGAATGATGGAAATTCATGGATTGGCGGTCTTGTTCCAAGTCCTGAAGATGATGTCTTAATAACTTCTAACATCGTTATAAATGTTGATGCTTCCTGTCATAATTTCACTATTTCAAGTTCTGGATTAATCCAGAATAGTTATGGAGATCATAGACAGTTTACTATCAATGGTAATCTTTCTAATGCAGGATTTATCAAAAACAACCCTAATGGCTATTATCTTTTTGTGTATGTTAAAGGGAATGTGGAAAATTCAGGTTTTATTTTAAACTATGAGTTAGCTTTTTTAGGAGAAGAAGCCCAATATTTCACAAATTCAGGTTCACTTTCACCGGCTTATCTCATTGATAATTACCCTAATAGCTCAGTGATTCTTCTTTCTGATATAAGTACCAATAATACTATTATTGATTTCAATAACGATCGTTTGGTGCTTAATAGTGCCTCTGGGACTTTCAATCTTTCTATGTCTGGAGGTTATATGATAGATACCATACTGGAAGGAGGGAATGGTGCTACTCTTTCAATGACCGGTGGTTGTTATTTAGAAAATAGCTATGCTGATGAAATCGTCTTTAATGGAACGATTATTATAAAAGATAATGTAGTTATAGATTATCTTATCAATCAAGCCACTGTTTATAACTACTTTGGTGACAACCGCACTTTTACTATAAATCAAAGATTGGATAATTATGGGATCATTTGCAATAATCCAACTGCTTATTTACTATTTGTTAATATTGCAGGAGATGTAAATAACTATGGAACCATAAGAAGTAATAAAATCTATCTAACGGGTGCAGCCCAACATAAATTGTATCAATCCGATTCTTATCATTCTTTTAACTGCAATAATTTTATTGTTTCTGGAGAAGGAAGCACTAAAGCTTTATCCAACATTTATTTTCTTAATTGTGAGATTAACTTAAATAATACTACGATGATTCTCCACAATGAGGATAATAGTTATGGTCTCTATTTAGATAGTGGAAAACTATTATATGCAATCCTTGAAGGTGGAACTGCAAGTGTTCTAAACCTGGTAAATAATGCTTATCTTTCAAATGTTTCAATGGATGATTTCATCTGGCAAGGAACAGTAATAATAGAAAATAATGTAAGCATTAATAATCTTATCAACCAAGCAACTGTTTATAACTACTCTGGTGATCATCGCACTCTTACTATAAATCAAAGGTTGGATAATTATGAAACTATCTGTAATAGTCCTAATACTCACTGGCTCTTCTTAACCATAGCAGGAGATTTATATAACTATGGAACTATATTCAATTATCAAATAAATTTAATATCTAATACCCAGCATATCTTACTTGTACAGGATGAAAATCATTCGATAGCTTGTTCTCATTTCTATATTGATTCTGTTGGGATTTCCAAAGCTTTATCCGATCTTTATTATGCCAATTGCGAGATTAATCTTAATGGTACTATTATGATGCTATATGATGAGGATAATAGTTATAGTCTCTATATAAATGGTGGAAAACTATTAAATGCAACTCTTGATGGTGGAACTGCAAGTATTCTAAACCTGGAAAATAATGCTTATCTTTCAAATGTCACAATGGATGATTTCATCTGGCAAGGAACAGTAATAGTAGAAAATAATGTAATTATTAATAATCTTATCAATCAAGCAACGGTTTATAACTATTCTGATGATCATCATACTCTTACGATTAATCAGCGACTGGACAACTATGGAACCATTCGTAATAATCTTAGTGCTTACTATATATATATTAATCTTGGAGGTGATTTATACAACTATGGAACTATCGTAAATCATAAAATTAATCTTCTTACTCTCACTAAAGATAAAACTGGTGTTGCTGCTCATTTACTTTATCAAGATAATTACAATCATTCTTTTAATTGTAGTTATTTTTATCTATCTCCTGAGAAAGGTTGTAAGGCTTTATCTGATCTTTATTATACGAATTGTGAAATTAACCTGAATAATGGGATTATGCAACTATATAATGGAAGTAATAGTTATGGTCTCTATTTAAATGGGGGAAAACTAACATATGCAAATCTTGATGGTGGAACTGAAAGTGTTCTGAAACTGGAAAATAATGCTTATCTTTCAAATGTCACAATGGATGATTTCATCTGGCAAGGAACAGTAATAATAGAAAATAATGTAAGTATTAATAATCTTATCAACCAAGCAACGGTTTATAACTACTCTGGTAATCATCGTACTCTTACTATAAATCAAAGATTGGACAATTATGGAACTATCTGTAATAGTCCTAATACTCACTGGATATTCTTAACCATAGCAGGAGATTTATATAATTATAGCAGCATTTTTAACTATCAAATAACAATGAATGGCACGCAGGATCAGCATTTTCAACATATGGCGGATAGCTCTATCAATGTTAATTATTTTACTCTTGTTTCCGATGTAGGTGCCGCTTTTTGGTATTACAATAATTCACTTACCCCCTATAATTCTTCCCCTACTAATAGTATAAACATTAACCCTACCCAATATGGTACCTGGCAACCCAGAAATCCGGAAACAGGAGAAAGCGGTAGACATATTATAATAAGTACTGGTGAAGCACATATTGATACCCCTACAGCTTTTACTATTTATACCGATAATGGTATTCCCAAACTCCGCTGGAATAAGGTTTCAAATGCTCTTTTCTATCATCTTTTTGTTTCTACCACACCAGAGGGTCTTTCAACTGTTACTCCTATTACTATTTATGACACTGATTTATCAGATAATATAGTAACAGTAGATTTAGAGGGAGTTGAACCCATTCAGTTTTATCGGGTAACCGCTGGATATTAACCTTTAGCGGTATCTTTTAAGGAGAGAAGGTGAATATATCTTCTCTCCTTTTTTATGTGAGTAAGGAAAACATTTCAAGATTGCTAAAACCTAATAATAATGATAATTTTAGCAATTAACTCTTGACATTTAGTCTGTAAGTTAAAGTATGCATAAAACGGTCGGGATGTAGCGCAGTCCGGTTAGCGCGCTCGGTTCGGGACCGAGAGGTCGGAGGTCCAAATCCTCTCATCCCGACCATAATTATATAATTACAGGTAATAAGAGCGAATGCCCAATCAAAAGCAAAATCTGAAATATTATATTCATTTACTTTATCCCTTTATTAAGAAGGATATAGGGCTTTTAGGCTTTGGTCTTTTTGCTATGCTTTGCACTTCAGCTTTGCAATTAGTCTATCCTTTAATACTAGCCAATATAGTAGATAAAAGCATTCCTTCGGGAAATGTTTCTCAGATGTATCGTTATGGTGCAATGTTTATAGCAGCAGTTTTGGTGTCCGGTGCTCTCACTTATCTACAAACTATTTTACTTTCAAAACTTGGAGTGAAAGTAATCACGAAATTTAAAGCGCAGGTTTTTCGTCATCTTTTAACTCTTCCAGTAGAATGGTTCAATAAACAAGCAGTAGGAGAATTAATAGCCAGAGTGGAATCAGATGCAGAGAGAGTAAAAGCTTTATTCTCAGATCTTTCCATCCGTATTATCGGCAATCTATTATTCTTTATTGGAATATTTTTAGTTATGTTTTTAAAAGAATGGCATGTGGCTGCTTATATTTTACCTGGTATAATTGTTGGTGTTATAGCTTATTACTACTTGATTAAATATTTATCCAAATTCTATCGTCAGATAAGAGAAAAGAACGCTCTGGTTACGGCTAAGATAACAGACTATGTTCAGGGAGTGCCTATAATTCAATCCTTGAATCTTCAGAATAAAGTATATAATGATTTGAGAAATGCTTCGGATGATAAATATAAACTGGAGACCAAAACCACCTATCTGGAATATGGTGCTCAAAGTTTTTTTATGTTCCTATTTGAAGTCTTTTTCATTGTAATGATTATAAGGATAACCGCACCTCAGATTCTGGCAGGCATTGTAACGCTGGGGACTCTTATTGTTTTTATTGATTACACCTATAGAATGATTTGGCCTCTAATGTCTATCTCAGAAAATGTTATGCAGATTCAGCGTTCCTTTGTCTCTTTGAAAAGAATTCTGGAATTAAATGAATTACAATCGGAGGATGAGATTTTTACTGGAAAGAGACTTCCTACTTTTGAGCATGAGATTCGCTTTGAAAATGTCTGGTTTGCTTACAATAATGAAGATTGGGTACTAAAGGATATCTCTTTCACCATACCCAAAGGTAAAAAGATAGCACTGGTTGGTCCTTCTGGCAGTGGAAAAACTACTACGGTTAGTCTACTGTGTTATTTTTATCAAGCACAAAAGGGGCAGATTTTAGTGGATGGAGTTCCTCTTTCAGAGATTGATTTTAGAGCCTGGAGAAGAAAGATTGGTTTAATTTTGCAGGATGTTTTTCTTTTTCCAGGTAGCATTTTAGAGAATGTTAGAGTTTACAACGATGCTATATCTGAAGAAAAGGTTAAAGAAGCTATTAATGTAGTACAATTAGATGAATTTATTCAAGAACAGCGTCTTGGCTTGGATACTGAATTAGCAGAGCGGGGTCAAAACATTTCTCAAGGTGAAAAACAGCTAATAAGTTTTGCTCGTGCTTTGGCTTTTGATGCTGAAATAATTGTTATGGATGAAGCTACTGCCTCGGTTGACCCTCAAACGGAAGCCAGAATTCAACATAGTATGGAAAGGGTCTTCGCCAATAAAACCGTTGTAGTAGTGGCACATCGTTTAACCACTATTCTGGATGCAGATGAGATTCTCTTTTTTGATAAAGGGAGAATTATTCATAGGGGTACACATCAACAACTGTTAAACGAATCCAGTGAATACAGAAAATTAGTTACTCTCCAGATGATTGGACTGGAGGACACTCTTGGATAAGCACATCAAATGGATTGTTAATCAATGGAAGAGAGAAAAGTGGTTTGTTCTCTTGATGCTGGTATTTACCCTGGCAAGTTCAGCAGTTTCCATTGCTTATCCTATTTTATTTGGTAGATTGCTTGATTTATTAAAGAATATTTTAGGAGAACCTGCCAAATATCCAAATCCTATGCAGGAAATAAATCGTATTATTTGGGTCTTTGTTGCTCTTGGCTTTGCTCAATTTATCACAGGTTTTTATCCTGCCATCCGGGGTTGGATGAATATTAGATTTGAGAATTTCCTAAGAAAATACTATTTTAAATTCGTATTGACCAAGGACTTTAGGTTTTTCCATAAATTTAGGACAGGTGATATTGTAACCAGATTAACCGATGATTTAACGGATTATTCCAAGATAAGCTGGTTTCTTTGTTCAGGAATTTTCCGGGCAGTTAATTCATTCTCTTTAATCGTTTTTGCTCTGGTGGTAATGTTCAGTATTAATGTCAGACTTACTTTGCTTTCTATTGCTTCTTTGCCTATAATGATGGTGGTGTTTTATTTTGCTTCGGACAAGCTCTATCGAAATTTTGAACTTAATCAGAAAGCCATAAGTAATATTAATAGTCAGCTGGAAATGAGTTTTTCTGGGATAAGGATTGTTAAAGCTTTTGTCAGCGAAGAAAAGTATAATCGCTTCTTTGATAAGGCACTGGCACAACGATTCAAAACTGAGATGGGCGTGGTTAAACTAAATGCACTTCTCCAATTGATTTACGGCTATATTGATTATATAGCGCAGATTGGTGTGATTCTTTTTGGTGGTTATATGGCAGTGAAGGGCACTATATCAGTAGGAACTTTCTATATGTTTTATTCCTATTTAGGGATGATGATATATCCATTACTTGATTTGCCCCAGTTGTTTGTTTCCGGGAAGCAAGCGTTTGTTAATATAGACCGTTTAGAAGAGATAAAAGATTTTCCCAGCTTTTATGATAACTGGCGAGGTGATATAAAACCTAAAGATATAGAAGATATAACATTTCAAGAGGTTAGATGCACCTATCCTGAAAAAGATGAACCAGCAATTAGAAACTGCAATTTAGAGTTTAAAAAAGGTGAAAAACTGCTGATTCTGGGTTCTACAGGAGCAGGGAAGAGTACTATTGCTAATCTTATAGTGGGTTTACTTTTACCCGAGAAAGGTGAAATTCTAATTAACGAGATTCCTTTTCCCAAGATAGAGTTAAATGCATTGCGTGAACTCATTGGTTATGTCCCACAAGAACCAGTGCTTTTCACTGGAACAATAAAAGAAAATATCCTTATGCCTGTGGATGAGATTTCAGAAGAGGAATATCAGATTGCCGTGAAAACAGCCCAATTAGAGCAGGAATTAGCTTCTTTCCCAGATAAGGATGAAACTCTGGTTGGACAGCGAGGATTGGGTGTATCAGGTGGGCAAAAGCAACGCATAACTATTGCGAGAGCATTGATAAAAAGACCACAACTTCTGGTGTTGGATGATATAACTGCTTCACTGGATGCTGAGAACGAAGAAAAACTTTGGGAAGACTTAAATGCAAATTATCCAGGAATTTCTGCTATAGTGATTTCCCATCGGCTTTCTACTTTGCATTATGTGGATAAGGTGCTCTTTATAGACGAACAGGGTTGCACACATCAGGGCACACATGAGGAACTTGTCTTTAAAAATCAGGAATATCACGATTTCTTACATGAGCATTTAAAGGAATAAAAGAGTGGAGCGGGAAACGGGACTCGAACCCGCGACATCAACCTTGGCAAGGTTGCGCTCTACCAACTGAGCTATTCCCGCATGGTACCAGAGGCCGGACTTGAACCGGCACGGACAAAAGTCCGAGGGATTTTAAGTCCCTTGTGTCTACCTATTCCACCACTCCGGCACGCTATTTTTGGAGGCGACACCCGGATTCGAACCGGGGATAAAGGTTTTGCAGACCTCTGCCTTACCGCTTGGCTATGTCGCCTGAATTCATCTGGAGCGGGAAACGGGACTCGAACCCGCGACATCAACCTTGGCAAGGTTGCGCTCTACCAACTGAGCTATTCCCGCAAAGATATATTTTTTAGACTGAAAATAAGTCCTCAGATTTTTTGTCAAGCTCAAAACTCTGATTCACTGAATACTTCTGCTTCAAATCTAAAAAGCTGAGCCCGAGGATCCATCCAGTCTTTATCATTAAGACCTGCTTTCCGGCAGAGTTCTTTTAAATAGGTGGGTAAATCCCAGTTCCATTCTACAGGAACCTGAGGCAAAAATATTCCAGAACCATAAGGATGCTGGATATACAAACCATCTCTTCCAATGACAATTTCATCAATATTATTAACCGGTATGAGGTCTCCCAGTATAGAAATTTCTATTTCCAGTTCTGGTAATTCGCTTTGCCTCAAAGGAGGGAAACGAGGGTCTTCAAATGCAGCTGCTTGTGCCATCTCTATCACACTATCTACTATGCTTTTATAGCCCTGAATATAACCTATACATCCTCTTAATTGTCCATGCTTATTAAGTGTTACAAAGACACCTCTTTTTTCCTGCAATTCAGGATAAGTCGGTTTAACCGGAGGTATTCCCGTGAAACGATAGGCTATGGAATCTCTGGCTAATTTCAATAGTGCTTTTTTAGCTTCATTACTTATAACCATTTTACCTCCTTACCTGTAAACCAAGGCACTTAAATATCCAACTACCTGAGTATTATCACCTGTGACTTTTCCTGAATGGGTATAATGAATGACTTTTGCTTTGGCTTCAGGAATTTCTTTTACATAATAAAGTAGGGTGAGAATTCCGCCAATTCCACAGGCTTCACAGCTTTCAGAAACAATGCTATGCCATAGTTTTTCCGGGTCAAGGGTCAGAAACTGTTCTGCAAAGACAGAATCCATTCTTTCTGCACGAGTAGCAGGATAGTAATGGGAAAGGTCACTGGAGACAATGATTCCAACTCTTTTCTCGGTTCCATTTATAGCGGATTTCAATCTTTGTGCCAGTTCCATTGCTACCTGAGGATAGGGTCTTCCAATCATAACAGGACAAATCTGAGCTTCGGGAAAGAAGTATTTAATAAACGGTAATTGGACTTCCATTGAGTGTTCCATTTCATGATATCTAATCTGATTTGCAATATCAGGATTATCTCTTGTGAGTAAATCAAAAAGTTCTTCATCTTGATTAAGCATTCCTAAAGGAGTTTCATATTGCTCAAAAGGGGCAACAGAATAGTCAAAATGTATACCTTGATGACTGGGATGGAGAATGACAAAGCTATCAAAGGGCTGTTGAGAAATGTAGTGGAAACCTTTAGCTGCACAAGCTCCAGAATAAATATAGCCTGCATGAGGTACCAGTAATGATAGAGCTTTTTCAGAATCAGGTGCAACTTTCTCTCCTGCAATCCACTGATTTATCATTGCTATAATTTGTTCTTTAAACCTTGGATAAAAGCTTCCCGCATGACTCGTTGGTCTAATCATAATTTTTATTCCTCCTTCTTATAATTTAAATAAAATTTAGGTTTTAAACCATTAATAAATTCTTCCCATTCTTTAGATTTTTCCTCGGGAATTTGAACCTTTAGTTCCGCTCTATTATCCCAGTTCTCTTCAATAATATGACCATTAAAGGAGGAAATTTTATATTTTAAAGGATTGATACCTTGATAATCCAGTTCCAGATGATAGGTAGAATAGGGGATAGCAGGAATTTTATTTGCTTTTAAAAGGGTAGCCTGAACAGAACCTGAATAGGCTTTAGCTAAACCAGCTGTTCCCAGTTTTATACCACCAAAGTAGCGGGTTACAATTGCCAGTATATTGGTCATATTAGCGGAAAGTAGAGCATTTAATATTGGTTTTCCTGCCGTACCAGTTGGTTCACCTGAGTCAGAATAGAATTGGGTTTCTCGGTTGAAGCCAGAAATATAGGCAAAGCAATGATGAGTGGCATCGGGATATTCTTTTCTATGCTGACTGATAATGGATTCTGCCTCTTCAACAGAATCAATAGGGAAGAGGAATGCTAAAAACTCTGAATGTTTTATCTTTTGTCTGGAATTAACCGGTTCAGCAATGCTATAAAAGCTCATATTATTTTACTTTAGGGAGGTCTTGCCAGCGAGTGGTGTAAAATGGTGAAAGTTTTGCCCGTTTCATTTCCCAGTCTTTTTTTATACCAGAACTGGCAAAAAAGACCGTATCTCTACCCCAAACTCTATTCAGTTTATCTATAGCATCAATCAATTTTTTTCTTTTATCGTCCAGGTAGTTAGGTTCCAAAAAGTTAAGCGGTACATCTTTTTCATCTATAAGGTCAGTAAACATCACTCCTGCTTTTTTATATTCAAAACCAGGAAGATATACATCCCGCAAGAGTTCCAGACCAATCTTAATCAAATCCGGAGTGTAAGCAGTGGGAACGGAAAGTTTAGTCTGAGTTGAGTTATTGTATTGAGGTCCTTCCTTAAATCTATTGGTATTGAGGAAAACCATCATAAAACCAGCTACACTATGCTGATGGCGTAGTTTTTCAGCTCCACGGGTTATGTAAGTGGAGATTGCTTCTTCCAATTCAGATAAGTCGGATACCTGTTTACTGAAAGATTTAGAACAGACAATGCTCTTTTTTGGGGAGGGTGCTTCTTCCAGGTCAATACAGGAATATCCTTGTAATTCCAGAACCGTTTTATATCCTACTTTAGTGAGATAGTGCAAAATAAAATCTTCAGGAGCATTGCGTAAATCCCAGGCAGTTTCAATTTTATTCTGGCGCAAAAATTTTGCATATTGTCTGCCAATACCCCAAATTTCCTCTACTGGTGTCTGTTTTAGAGCTTTTTCAATCTTATCTGCTTCCATTAAAGCTAAAGAACCCTGGTATCCTGCAAAATGTTTGGCATAATGATTAGCAATCTTGGCAAGAGTTTTACTACGAGAAATTCCGACTGAAACGGGAATACCAGTGTATTTTTTGACAATGTGCTTTATTTGTCTTCCGTATTCTTCCAGATTAGAGATAGGAAGGTCATTCAATTTTAAAAAAGCTTCATCAATAGAGTAGATTTCAACCTCAGGAGAAAATTGATTTAATACTTCCATTACCCGGGAAGACATATCTCCATAAAGTGCGTAATTGGAAGAAAGAAGCACCCCACCATTTTTCTGGATTAATCCCTCATATTTAAATCCTGGAGCGCCCATTGGAATCTTTAGAGCCTTCAGTTCGTTGGAGCGAGAAACAATGCAACCATCATTATTAGATAAAACTGCTACCGGTTTTCCTTCCAGTGAAGGGTTAAATACCCGTTCACAGGATACATAAAAATTATTGCAATCCACCAGCGCAATGATATCTTTATCATTTAAGCCTTCTTTTTGCATTTTTCTCCTCCTTTTTACAATTTAGTGCAATTGCTTCTGCTGTCAATATGCTTTATAAAGGTCAAGGGTTTAAGTGATAAAATACAGAAGATTTTCAATCCTTTAACTGAATTGAATTTGAATTTAAAAATATCCTGGTGTTTTCATCTAAAATATCCGTTATTTTTAAGTTATAATCTGCTGGTCTGGGCAACAGATAGACCGAAAATAAGAATTATAAAGCGAGAAAGAGGTAGAACAAATTCCCACAATTCTTTCATTATAGTGGGATTTACAATTATCAGCAAGATTTAAATGGTTAAATAATTTATAACTTCCTAAATACCATACCATTAGCTTTAATATATCTATCAAATATTTGACACATTTTTTATATCAAATTGCTATCTTGTTAATTTCCTATCTCTTACTTGTTATTTGTAACAGGAGAGAGCTAAGAGAGAGCCAAGGGAGAATTAGATTTAAGAGATAGGATACATTTTCTTTTTATAAGCTGCGATATAAAATATATCTATATCTAAGAGGGTTGATAATTATTTATTATTGAATAGAGATTAAGGAAATACAAAGTTTCTGGACTTGATTTGGATAAGTTCTTTCATCTGACTTTATATATTTATCCAATTAACCACCAAATCTGGAATTCGGAAGGACACTTCAGCTATATCAATTTTATTTTTTTAGGGATAAGGGTTATATTTCTATCAAATAGATAAGGTAAAAAGTATTTTATAAAAAGAAAGAGACCACCGGTAGGGGGATTGCCGGTGGTTTATGTGGGCAAGGTACCCACTTTATTAGTAAGTAGAGGATAAGATAATTAATCTAAAGCTTTCAAGAAAGAAGGTAAATCGGTGCGCGGGTTAAGTTTTTCAGGTTCTTTCTTTTTATTTTCCGTATCTTCTTCCTTATGAGCAGTCTGGTTAATGTTCAAAACATGGAAAATATCTTCAATTTCATCTTCAGTAGGATATTTGGGATTAGCGGTTTTTGTATGTTTTTCTGGTTTAACCATTCCCTGCGATAAACTTATAAAATCACCGATTTGGTGAGTAATATTTTGCAAACCTGTAGCGATGATAGTGACGGTAACTTTTTCTTCCATATCCGGATCAATAATAACCCCCATAATAATATTAGCATCTGAACCGGTTACATTAACGATTACACTTGTAACTTCTTCCAGTTCACTCATTTTAAAGTCTTTCCCTCCGGAGACATTAATTAACAGAGATTGACATCCTTGAAGGCTAATATCACTAAGTAAAGGATTGTTAATAGCTGCTTCAGCTGCAAGAATAGCGCGGTTTTCTCCTTCTCCAACACCTGAACCCATAAGGGCAAAACCACCATTTTGCATAACAGTCTTAACATCGGCAAAGTCTACATTAACCAACCCATTAATATTGATAATGTCGGAAATTGCTTTAGCTGCTTCATAAAGAACATTATCTGCCATAGCAAATGCATCCAGAAGAGGTCTATCTGCATAGATTTCGCTAACTCTGGAATTAGGAATAACGATAAGAGTATCCACATATTCCACAAGTTTATTAATCCCTTCCTTGGCATTGGTCATTCTTTTTGAACCTTCAAATGGAAAAGGAGTGGTTACAATTGCCAGTGTAAGTATGTCCAGGTCTTTAGCCAGTTTTGCAATGACTGGAGACGCACCAGTTCCAGTTCCTCCACCCATTCCTGAAGCGATAATGACCATATCAGCGCCTTCCAAATGGCTCTTAATCTCATCTTTAGCTTCTTCCGCGGCTCGTTCTCCCAACTCAGGATTGGCGCCTGTTCCTAAACCACCACAGAGTTTTTTACCCATCTGTAGCTTCATCTTAGCCTTATTTTTCATTAAATCACTATTATCGGTATTGGCAACGATAAATTCCACACCGGTTAACTCTTTGGTAATCATCGTGTTGACTGCGTTTCCACCTGCCCCACCAACACCTATTATCTTGATATTAGTGCCGATTTGACCTGGTTTTTCATCAAATTCAATCATTGGTTCCCCCTTTAAGAGCTTGTAAATTCCTTAATTATATTTTTTATTTTATCAAATAGTTTTGAAGCTTGAAAATTACCGGGAATACGAACAGCATTTTTATAATCACGGTCCAAAGATGCAGCATAATAAAGCAATCCGACGCAGGTGGCAAAATCAGAATCTTCCAGTCTGCTGATAGACCCATTTAATCTATTTAGATTGGGAGTGGCAATTTTCACATTAAGATTGAATATATTCTTCACCACTGCATCAATTTCCTGCAACTTTGCAGTACCACCAGTGAGAACTATTCCTGCAGTAACGAGTTCTGGTGTATAAAAGTTTTTTAAATGTTCATAGCAGAGGGTCAACATTTCTTCCACCCGATGCTGAATTACATGACTAACCAGCACCTGAGATTTTCTTTGAGATGCTCTTCCACTGATTCCTTCTATCTCAATTTCCATATCTGGGTCAACACTATTGGCAAGCGCTACACCATAATGAGTTTTGATATATTCGGCATTAGAAAGTGTTGTCTTCAATCCTATAGCCAGGTCCTCAGTTATGTCTGCACCAGCCATAGGAACGACCAGCACTTTTTCCAGAACGCCACGATGGAAAAGACTTAGGTCACAGGTTCCACCACCAATATCAATAAGTAAAGTTCCCAGACGGCGTTCATCATCAGATAACACAGCTTCTGAAATGGCTATATGATTGAGGATAAAATTATCAGGATCAAGGTCATAACCAGCAAGTTCTATGCATTTAGCGAGATTTCGCAGAGGAGTAACTTCACCAAAAATGGTAAGTACTTTGGTCATTAAATGGAACCCAGTCATCCTGATGGGATTGCGAATGTCATCTTGTCCATCAATTATAAAGCATTGAGGGATAGCATGTAGGATTTGAGACCTTTCAAACCCTTTCTGAATTTTAACACTATTACGTGCATCTGCAATGACCTGGTCTATATGTTCTTGAGTAATTTCACCTGGTTCATTAGGACTGTTGGTGGGTATAGAAATGCGTCCATCACTTAAGACAGTGCGAATGTGCTCACCAGTAACATTAGTAAATATATTAATAGCTTTGGTGGAAGCGGCATTTTCTGCTTCTTTGATGGTCTTTTTGACTGCTTCTGCCACTGCTTGAATGTCTTTTACGATGCCTTTTTCTATCCCTTCGGAAGGGTTTTGACTGATACCCAGGACTTCTATATGTTCTGGAGTCTTTATTTTGGCAATTATGCAACGAATGTTAGAAGAGCCAATATCCAGTGCAGTAATGATATTTTGTTTCATCTCAGTTTCCCGATTTAACGACTACTTGATTGTCAAAACGAAGGTCTAAAATGGCATTATTGCTAACATTACCATTATCCTTAACGAACTCATAACGAGATAATTGACGGGCAAGATTTTTGGTGCTTGGAATAAGCCGCAATCCATTTCTCGCATCTATTATATAGACTGTGTTATTAATAGTGTAATATTCAGAAATATTGGAAAGGAATTCCGGTGATTCTGTCTTAATTTGATGATGAACTTCAAGAATCTTAGCTAATGAAGCATTTTTTATAGGTTTACCAGGATGAATTTCAGCATTATTTATTAGAAGATTGACTATAGGTAAATTTTCATTATAAACTGAGCCAAATTTTTCCAGAACTACACCTTCATCATCAATAGGGAAGAGGTCACCTTCCAGAGTTTTAACATAAAGACAGCTTTTCCGTTCGGTTACAATTATATTGAGAGTGTGAAAAAGTCGTCGTTGCACTTTTACATCCTTGATTCGTGAAAACTTCTTAACTTTACTGATAACCTCATCTTTACTGATAGAAAACAAATTCTTTCCCTTAAAAGACTGCGTCGCTTGTATCAATAAACTATCTGAAACAGTAGAATTGCCAGAAATCTGGATTTGTTCAATATTAAACCAGCTAACCGTAGAAAAGAGATAATATGCACCATAGACAAAAGCAGCTAAGCCAATCAACATCAGGATAAAATAGATGAAGTAACGGCTATGACCGCGTCTTTTCCGATTAGGGACTTCTTTTTGCAATTCTTTATATTTCATAATATTAGGTCTATAAAACGGTTTTTTTAAATTTTTAAGCTACTTCTCTAAGTTTTTATCATTTTCAGACTTAGAATTTTTGTCAACAGCTTTCTTTAATTCCTTTAAAATTTCTTCACCATATTGCCAGATATTTCCTGCACCCATAGTAATTAAAATATCATTAGCCTTTAACAACGATAAAGTTACGGGCACAATATCTTCATTTTTTTCTATGAGAACGACATTATGATGACCTGATTGGATGGCCGCATCCGCAATCAGTTTGGAACTCACTCCTTCAATGGGTTCTTCCCTTGCAGGATAAATTGGTGCAAGAATGAGACAATCACAGGAAAAAAAGGCATTAGCAAACTCTTTATAGAAATCTCTGGTGCGAGAATATAGATGAGGTTGGAAAAGTGTTACAATCCTACGATTGGTGCCTTCTTTAAATCCATCCAGAGTTGCAGTTATTTCAGTAGGATGATGTGCGTAATCATCATAGATAGTAATTCCATTAGCTGTTCCTTTCAGTTCAAATCTTCTGTATACACCACTGTAACTTTCCAGACCTTCTTTGATAGATTTGAAAGGAATATCCAGCTCCAAGCCAATTCCCACAGCCATAAGAGAATTTAAAATGTTATGTTTTCCGGTGACTTTTAGATTAATTCTGCCCAGGCGATAACCTTTATAACTGACATCATATTCTGCCATAAAATTTTTCATTTTGATGTTTTGTGCTTGGATATCTGCCTGTCTTGAAAAACCATAGGTGACGATTCTTTTATTGATTTCAGGCAGGATAGATTGCACTCCAGGATCATCCAGACAGGCGATTACGCTACCAAAAAAAGGAACTTTATTGGCATACTCAATGAAAGCTTTCTTTATCTCATCAAGATTTTGATAACAATCCAGATGGTCTATATCAATATTGGTAATTCCCGCAATACAAGGCGAAAGTGTAAGGAAAGAATGGTCATATTCATCAGCTTCAACCACAATATATTGTCCCGAACCCATAACATTATTAGAACCATAGTTTTTGATTTTTCCACCGACTATGATAGTTGGATCCAGACCTGCAGCTTCCAGCACTAATCCAGTCATAGAGGTGGTGGTAGTCTTTCCATGAGTTCCAGAAATACCAATAGAGAAACTCATTCTGGTAATTTCAGCCAACATTTCTGCTCTTCGTATAACGGGGATTTTTAATGCTTTTGCTGCCTGAATTTCAGGATTATCATCTTTTATAGCAGAAGATCTGACTACCACATCCACATCTTTTACCAGAGCAGGATCGTGACCTTCAGTTATTTTTATTCCCAGAGATTCCAGATGTCTGGTGATATCGGTCTTTTTTAAGTCAGAACCAGTTATTTCCAGACCTTGATTATGCAGGAATTCAGCGATTCCACTCATTCCAATGCCGCCGATTCCAGTAAAATGTATTTTTCTGGTTTTTCCTAACATTTTTTCACTCCTTTCCTAAATCTTTAAGAATCGCTTGAATAATATCCTGTTTAGCTGTATTGGGTGGAAGACTTTCCAGATTATTTTTATAAAAGTCATAATTATTCAGGATTTTATCCATAGCATTCAAAAGGGTTTGCGTGTTTAATTCAGCTTGAGGTAATAGAATAGCCACTCCTTTCTTTTCCTGTTCCCGAGCATTATAAAATTGATGGTTTTCTGCCGCAGTTGGAAGAGGAATCAAAATTGCGGGAACTGCATTTGCTTCCAATTCTGCTATAGTTATAGCTCCAGCACGTGTTATAGCTAAAGTGGCAAAACGATAAAAAGAAGAAAGCAAAGGTGAAAAAGCAAAGATATAAACCCCTGAAAGGTTAGAAAAATTATTAGCATAATTAGAATATCCTTGCTTACCTGTTTGCCAGATTAATTGCCAATCTCTTTTTATAATTTGAGGTAGTGTTTTTTCAATTACCGAATTAATAGCTTGAGAACCCTGACTTCCACCTGTAACTAAAATAACTGTCTTTTCAGGATTAAGTCCAATCTCAGTTAAACTTGATAAAGTAGCCTTTTCCTTTTTTTCGGCAAGAGGGACACCTACTTTTTGGACTCGGCTTTTCTTTAGAAAAGATTTAGTTTTATCATAAACTGTGAAAGTTATACGACTATGTGGTGCAAGAAATTTAGTGGTAAGTCCAGGATAACTATTACTTTCATGAAGATAAAGTGGAATCTTCATAATAATTGATGCCAGACCTACTGGTCCAGAAACAAAACCTCCAGTACAGATGACAGCATCAGGCTTAAAATCCTTCATTATTTTCTTGCTTTCCAGCCAAGAAGAAGCCAAACGAAAAGGAAATAAGAGATTAGCAGGATTAAACTTCCGATATAACTTTTGCACTTTAATGGCTCTAAAGGGGAATCCTTCCTCCTGAACAATATGCTCTTCCATCCCGCCTCTATTTCCTATGAATATAACTTCATTACCAAGTTTCTTAAATTCTTGAGCTAAGGCAATAGCAGGAAAGATATGACCTCCAGTGCCTCCACAGCCAAAAAGGATGCGAATCCTAAGATTTTGATTTGAAGATAGATTATTCATTTCCAAAATTAAGTGATATTATAGAGACAATCTGGAAAATATAAGATATCCAGCATGACTTCACAGTTGTCTCCTTTTAGCACTAATATTAAGCACCACACCTATAGACATAGAATCAATCAGTAGTGCTGTTCCACCGTAACTGATAAAGGGAAGAGTATTTCCAGTAGGAGGCAATAAAGACATTGCCACACCTGTATTTAATAAAACATTTAAAAATATATTCAAAGCAATACCCACACAGAGGTACTTATAGTAAAGATTGTCTTGTTCACTGGCTATCTTTAAAATACGGAAAAAAAGAAGTGCATGCAAGCCTAAAACGATAATTGCACCAATAAAACCGAACTCTTCCCCTATAATAGAGTATACATAGTCAGTTCTGGCTTCAGGAAGAAAGTTGTGCTTGGCTCTACCACGTGCCACACCTGTGCCAATAATTTGTCCACTGGTTAGTGCGGTTAAACTTTCTCGTACTTGATATTCATCAGGAGAATTTCCTGGCTCAGGACGATGTGGATTGAATAGAGAATAGACTTTATAAGTTTCAATTCGTGCAGAACGGAACTCATCTCCCTTATTTATAATGAAGATTCCAGCAATTAAGCCGACAATGATAATAGCCAGTACAAATCGTTTACGCAATCCAGCATAATAGAGCATTCCTAAAAGAGTGGCAGATCCAACAATTAAAGTACTGAGATGTTTTTCCATAAAAATAAGAACAAAAATTATCGCTGTATAAACAAGCAAGGGAGCAAGTTCCTTTAATAGTTCCGGGAAATTTGTAGTGTTAATTATATCCTGCTTTTTAGCCAGAAACCCTGCATAAAAGAAGATTAGGGCTAATCTTGCTAAAAAACTTGGTTGGATGCTTAAGGGACCAAATCTTATAGACCTTTTTCCCCCTTTTACAGTGGAACCATATATTAAAACCAGTATTAATAAAGCGATAGAAAGGATAATCCACAGAATATTTAGAGGACGAAGTTTTTCCAGGTCAAGGAAATAGAAAATAATTCCCAGAACCGCAATTGAGAATATCAAATAAACAAGATGATGATAAAACATACTCATAGATTGCATAGAAGTAATATCCAGCATCATCAAAATCCCAATCAAACAAAGTGATAGATAACAGATTAAAATCACTTTATCGTAGGAGACAATATATTGAATACTCTTATTCTTTTTCATATTCCCGGGCTATAGAATTGACTATTTGCTTAAAAACTTCTCCGCGTTCTTCATAATTTTTGAACTTATCAAAGCTTGCACAGGCAGGAGAAAGTAAGATTATATCCCCTGGAACAGAATCATAAAATGCCTTATGAATGCATTGGCTGAAGTCATCGATTATTTCCAGAGGCAAATCATCTTTCCAAATTTCATACATCTTGACTGCTGTAGCTCCAGTTAGATAAACCTTTTTTGCCACTTTCTTTAAAAGAGGAGTAAGCACAGAGAAATCTTCACCTTTATCCGAACCACCCATTATCACTCTAACTGGCTGGTCAAAAGCATTTAAGGCAGATTTAACTGCATCCGTATTAGTAGCCTTGGAATCGTTATAAAAGGCTATATCGTTAACTTTAGCAACTAATTCCAGACGATGAGGCAAAGGAGGAAAAGTTTTGGCTGCTTCCATTGCCGCATCAAGATTATGAGTTAAAGCATTGACGGCTAAAAGAGCTGCCATAGTATTAGCATAGTTATGAGGTCCACGAATTTTCAAATCTCGTACTGAAAGTTTATGTTTCACTCCAATCTGGATGGCATCCTGATTTAGCCAAGCTTCACAATCAGGAGGTGTTTTTTCTAAAGAATAGCGTAATAATTGAGCTTTAATCCGGTACTGTCTTTCTGCTATAGGTTCGGAATCCAGACAAATAACAGCGAAATCTTCCTGATTTTGATTCATAAAAATATGGAATTTGGAATCAATATAGGTCTGAAAAGAATCATATCTATCCAGATGGTCTGGAGTGATATTTAATAAGACTGCTACATCAGGTTTAAAAGTATCTATTAAATCCAGCTGAAAACTACTTAGCTCCAGCACGATGAAGTCTATTCCAGGTTTTTCTATTGGATAGGAAGTTAAAGCATTACCAATATTACCAGCTAAGATACTATTATAACCCATATGTTGTAATATGTGCTGGATAAGTGAGACAGTTGTGCTCTTGCCATTAGAACCAGTTACTGCAATGATTTTGCTATCTGGCGATTTAATCTGATAGCCAAATTCTATATCACAAATCAAGGGAATTCCAAGTTGTTTAGCTTTCTGGATGATAGGCAAATTAAGCGGAATTCCTGGACTCACTATCCACTGTTCAAACTGGAAAAGTTTATTGGTATGACCACCAAACTCACATTCAAAATCCTGCTTTAATTTTTCAGCATATTCTATCTGTTCTTCTGTTTTAATATCGCTTAGATAGGCAGTGCCACCCAATTCTTTGATTTTATAAGCTACAGCAATGCCACTTCTTGCCAGTCCAAGAATTGCATAAGAGGTTTTGGGATTGAACAATTTATTCTCCTTATCGCAATTTAATCGTACTTAAACCAATAGCCAGCAATAAAGTGGCTACAATCCAGAAGCGAATGACAATCTTTGACTCGTGCATTCCTTTCATTTCAAAGTGATGATGAATGGGTGCACAAAGAAACACTCTTTTTCCCGTTCCATATTTTTTTTTGGTATATCGGAAATGAGTTCTTTGGATTATCACTGATAGTGTTTCAGCAATAAAGAGAAAACCAATTATCAGAAAGAATATCTGCTCTTTTAACAATATAGATAATACTGCCAGAATTCCCCCCAGAGTTAAAGAACCTGTATCTCCCATAAAAACTTCTGCGGGATAGGCATTAAACCAGAGAAAACCTATTAAAGCACCTATTAATCCAGCAATAAAGACGGTTAGTTCTCCGGCAGTGGGTATAAATTCCAGTTTTAAGTAATTAGCAATTACATAATTTCCCTTCAAATAACTCATAATACCCAGACCTAAGGCGGAAAAAATCATCACACCAGCTGCGAGTCCATCTAATCCATCGGTTAAATTTACCGCATTAGATATTCCCGTTATGTATATTACCATTATAGGGATAAACAACCATCCCAGCTGGAGATAGGTGTTTTTTAGAAAAGGAATCTGGATTTGCGTTACATTATCCACTACATTTGTGCTAAAATAGATAGCTAAGGTAAGAAACAGACCCACTCCTATCTGTCCCCAGAGTTTATATTTAGGTAAAAGACCTTTGGAAATCTTCAGGAAATTCTTAAGGTAATCATCTAAGAAACCGAGAACACCTAACCATACAGCTGTGAGATACATCATTAAAATTGGACGATTAGTCAGGTCATTCCAGAGCAAAGAAGCAATAAGAAGTCCGAATAGAATTATCAAGCCACCCATTGTGGGTGTTCCTTCTTTAGCTTTATGACGTTTTGGTTTATCTTCATCTATCAATTCTACTGCAGATTGTCCTTTCAAAAACTTAACGAGAGGGGGTCCAGCTATAAGAACAAAAAGTAGAGCTGTAACAAAAGCTCCGATAGACCTGAAAGTGATATATCGGAAAACATTAAATACAATGCTATACTTTGACAGAGGATAGAGAAGATGATACAGCATAATTAGCTTCCTTTGCGTAAAATCGGTAAGACTTTTTCTAACTGAACGGAATGAGAACCTTTTATAAGAATAACCGCACCTGGCGTCAAGGTTTTTAAAATATCACTTTTTATCAGCTCATCAACACTATCAAAATGCTCAATTTGATTAGAATTATCAGAAGAATGATAATATCTGGAAAGATTTCCTACTGTAATTAATCTATCTACTCCCTTTTCCGTCAGTATAGTCCCAATCATATTGTGATACATAGGTGCTTGAGTTCCGAGTTCAAGCATATCCCCCAGAATAGCAATATGTTCCCTTTCTGGTTCAAGCTTATGCCAGTATTCAATAGCACTTTGCATAGAGATGGGATTGGCATTGTAACAATCAACTATGAGGATGTAACTATCAGTTTTCTCAACCTGAAGACGGAGGTCTAATTGCACTGGATTAGCAATGGCTGTTTTAATTTGAGGGAGAGGAATGTCTTTAAGCATACCCATAGCTATAGCGAAAGATGCATTTTTAGCCAGAAAGGGAGCAGAATAAGGAATAGTAAAAGGTTCACCATTAATTTTGAAATGGCAGGAAGCTTCATCACATTCTAAATCAGTTATATGGAAATCTGAAGTATCGCTGAATCCCACACTCTTTCCTTTATCTTTATATAGAGCAAAACGAGGGTCGTCACCATCAAAAAGTCTTATTTCCAGAGGACGATTGAATAGAGCCGTTTTTTCTCTGAAAACACCATCCTCATCCAATAACTTTTCCAGATGAGAGGGTCCTATATTGATGATAATACCTGCATCAGGATTACAAACATCTGCTAAGGCAGCAATTTCACCAAAGGCATTTGTACCCAGTTCAAAAACACCATAACGGTGTTCTGGTTTAATGCGAGGTATAGTTTTGCAAAGTCCAATCATATTGTTTTCGTTAGCCTGCGTCTTTAAAGTAGGTGCAGAAGAGTTGAAGACTTGAGCTAACATTTCTTTGGTGCTACTTTTTCCTGTGCTACCGGTTAGGGCAATTTTATATATATCAAACAGTTGAAGATATTTACGGCAGAGCGAAGCAAGTAAAGATAGGGTATCTGGAACTTGAATATAGTTTTTCCAGCCTTGATTTTCTATGGTGCCTACTCCCAGTATAGTTTCATCACTCAAAACTTGAGGTAGGAAGTCATTACCATTAAAATGAGAGCCAGTTAAAGCAAAGAAGATAGAGTTAGGAGCGATTGTTCTGCTATCGGTAGAGAGAAAGTGATAACTTTCAGGTGGTTTATATTTTCCATTCACTGTTAGAGGGATTCCAGCTAAAAGTTCCAGCATTAATTTATCTACAGGAAGGGTTAGTTCATCTTGTCTTAGTTGAAAAGCCTCTTCAGAATGGAGAAATTCAGAGGCAATTTCGGCATCGTCAAAGGGATAGCGAACACCTTCTATTTCTTGATAATTTTCATGTCCTTTACCACATAGCAGAACTATATCACCAGCTTGAGCAAGTCTTAAGATACTATGAATGGCTTCTTTCCGATTTCTAATAATCCACCAGGGAAACCAGAGTTCCGTTCCAGCTACGATGTCTCTAATGATTGCATCAGGGTCCTCAAAGCGAGGATTATCATCTGTGATAATAACTGCATTTGCATAATGTAATGCAATCTGAAGCATCAGAGAGCGTTTTCCTTTATCTCTATCACCTCCAGCTCCAAATAGGCAAAGAATTCTTTTATGTTCAAGGTCCTGGCAGGCTTGAAGAACATTTTCCATTGCGTCTGGAGTATGAGCATAATCAACAAAGACTTTGATTCCTCTATCATTTGGCACTGGTTCAAATCTTCCTTTTACTGGCTTAGCAATATTTAAACACTGTTCTATCTGCCGTGCTTCAAATCCCATTAAATTGAGTGTCGCAGCACACATAGCCAGATTATTCATATTGAAACTACCTAAAAGTGAAGAACGAATATTGATTATTCCTTCTGGAGTCTGTAGGGAGAAACGATTGCCAGTTGTAGAATAGGGAAGATGATTATGCTCAGTTCGGATAATAAAATCAGCATCTGAAGTTCCAATGCTATATACATAAGCATTAACACTTTTTAGTTCCTCAAAAAGTTTCCTGCCAAAGTTATCATCTATATTGATGAGACCCACAGCTTTATGCTGGATGGTAGGTTCAAATAGCTTCTTTTTTGCTGAGCCATATTCTTCCATGGTTTGATGGAAATCCAAGTGTTCACGGCTTAGATTGGTAAAAAGGCAATAATCAAATTCTAATCCATAAACTCTATCCAGAGCAAGAGCATGAGAGGATACTTCCATACTCACATACTTAACTCCCTTTTCTACCATCCTGGATAAGATTTGATTCAATTCAAGTATATCTGGTGTGGTATGGTGGGTGCTGTAATGTTCATCATTGATGTAATAACCTAAAGTGCCAATCCATCCACAACAATATCCCAATTCCATTAAAGCTCGGTATAATAACATAGAGGTGGTGGTTTTGCCATTGGTGCCTGTTATTCCAATTAAACGAAATTCTGCACTGGGATTATGGTAATAGAGTTTAGCAAGCAAAGCTGCAGCTTTACGGGATTCGGTTACTTGAATATAAGGTAAGGCTTCATCTATTGGTATCTCACCAACTATAAAAGCCGCATTTTTCTTTTTGACCTCATCAATAAAGTTGTGTCCATCAGAATGTAATCCTTTTATACAGACAAAGATATCACCTGCTTGGACTTCACGACTATCAGTGCATATTTTACCTTTAAATTCCCAGTTTTCTTCCAGCCCTTGATAGTTAACGAGTATTTTATGTTCCTGGAACAAATTCAAGATTTCTTTTAATTTCATATAGAAGCCTCAATTATACAGGTGGTATTATTGGTTATACGGGAACCGGGCTGGATGGATTGACGACGGACTATACCTGAACCCTTAATTTTTAAGGAGATATTTTCTCGGGCTGCCACTTGCATAGCTTTGCGGATGGTTAGACCACATAAATCGGGCATAACTCCTGGAAGAAGTTCAGTCTCAGCTTCTTTTTTACCACGACCAATCTTTAAGGTGATAGGATGAGCTGGATCAACTGATACATTGGGCTTGGGGAATTGGTCTATAACCACAGATGAAGAATCTGCTCCTTCAATCTTATAGGAAAAACCATATTGATTTAATATCGCTTCAGCTTGTTTGATGTGTTTTCCTATTAAGTCTGGCATCCTTTTTGAACTTTGTATCAATCTCTGATCAAATGCCACGATATTGCAATTAGGCATAAATAGTATATCATCTAAAATCTTTTTGAAGGTTGGAGCAGCGCTCATACTTCCAAAATGATAACCTGGACTGGGTTCGTCATAAAAAATTACCATTACCATCTTGGGGGCATCAGCAGGAACCATTCCTACAAACACAGAAGTATATTTACCATTTATATATCCTCTTCCACCTTCTGCCGCTTTTTGAGCAGTTCCTGTTTTTCCTGCAATAGTGATATAATCAGCTTTTATATGGGTGGCAGTGCCTCTATCTACAACAGCTTGCATATAAGAACGGACTGTATCTGCAGCTGCTTTACTACAAACCTGTCTTAAAACTTCTGGTTCAGTTCGTTCAACTATATTGCCATTATCATCAGTTATATAATCCACCAGATAAGGTTTCATTATTTTTCCACCATTGGCAACCGCACAGAAAGCAGTCGCATGTTGAAGAGCTGTTACTGCCATTCCTTGTCCAAAGGAAACGGAATGAAGGGTATATCCATCCCAGTTATCCAGTTTGGCAAACATACCGCTACTTTCACCTTGAAGATTCAATCCTGTCTTTTGACCATAACCGAGTGAAATCAATTTCTCATAAAGATGTTTGGGTCCTACTCTTTCTGCAATTTTAGCAATGCCTACATTACTGGATTTACTTATTATATCTACTGGTCTTAAACTCCCATACATATGAGTATCACTGATTTTTCTCCCCTGAACATAATAGACTCCACATTCAAAGTATTCATTGGGTCTAACCAGATGTCTATCCAGAGCAGCAAGCATAGTTAAAGGTTTCATAGTGGAGCCGGGTTCAAAAAGAAAACTGACGGGAATATTGGCTCTGACTCTAACTTCTGCAGGATCAAGGCTCTTATCATCAGGAGAAACTCCTGCCATTGCCAGAATTCTGCCTGTATTAGGGTCCATAATCACCGCTCCTGCATTTTTTGCCCCATATTTAGTTAAGCCTTCATATAGCGCATTTTCTACTACTGCTTGAATGTTAGCATCAATAGTCAAATGTAAATTATAACCATCCTTTTCTGGCTTTTCATGAAGGTTGGGATAGGGCATCCGACGATGTTTAGCATCAAAGACCACTTCTCTCCAGCCATATTCTCCTGCTAAATATTTATTATAAGTGGATTCTAAACCACAAATACCACTGAGTTGATAAATGGAACGACTCTGAGTTTCCACATCATATCCATCTGAAACCGCTCTAACCGAACCTAACAATCTTGCGGCAAGCAATTCTTGAGAATAGATGCGTTTCATAGAAGCAAAACTGTAGGTTAGTCCAGGTAATTTATTTTTTTCAAACTCCGCCAGAATTCTTTCCAGTTCCATTTCCCGGACTTTATTCGTAATCTGGACGGAGGTCAGTTTGTCATTAAGAGTTAATCTTTGTAAAACCTGTTTAGATGTTATACTGCAATTCTTACCAATAGCCTCACTGAGGATATTATAAGCTTCATTTAGAGAGATATTCTTTTCTTTTGCCCAGAGTGAAACTGCTTTACGGTCAATATCAATCTGGTAAAAACTTATGGAACTGACCATTAAATTGCCATTGGCATCATAGATAGAACCACGAGTGGGAATTAAAATTTCTTTATAAGGGGTATAACGAATGCGTCTTTCATCAGCGAAATGAAATGGGTCTACAATTTGAAGAATAAAAAGATAACTTGACCACAATAGGGTCAAACCCCCAAAAACAAAAACCAGAATTTTATGCCTGGAATGCATGTTTTAATCAAGCTGAATCTTAACTTCTCGTGCCTGAGCTTTGGTTGTAAACAAATCAATTATGCAATAACTTGTCTTATCTTCGGTGTTTGCAGGTTCATGAACATAAATTATTTTGCCCTGTTCTTCCTGTGGATTTAAATGATCAAGCTCAACTTTGACCAGGCTGGCAATATTTTTACCGCTACGAAGGTCATCACGTTCTACTTTTAGTTCAGTATTAATATTCTTTTCCGCAGCAACTTGTTTTTCTAATTTTGCCAGTTCACGAGTTTGACCAACAATCTGGTGGGCATTCCAAAAATTGATAAAAGTTATAATTAGTAATAAAAGCAAGAAGATACAAAGTCTGGCTCGCATTTTTTCCCCCTAAATTTTTTCTGCTGCCCGCAATTTTACACTGCGAGAATGTGGATTATTGTTTATCTCTTCATCATCTGCTTGAAGAGGTTTTCTGGTTAATAATTGAAGCTTTCTTTTTTTAGTGCTATTTAAGAATGATGCCTCTGAGGTCTGTTCTTCACCTTCTGCTGCAGAACGAAAAACATTTTTAACAATCCTATCCTCTAAAGAATGATAGCTCAAAACCACAATTCTGCCTCCAGGTTCAATGATATTAATGGCATCTTTTAAAGCTTGTTCTAAAATTTCCAGCTCCTGATTAACATAGATACGTAATGCTTGAAATATACGTGCTTTTGTCTTCAGCGATGCTTTAGTTCCCTTACCTACTACTGATTCAATCACTTTAACCAGGTCACCTGTAGTTTTAAAGGGCTGTTCTTCTCTAATTTTTACAATCTTTCCCGCTATACGAGAAGCATTTAACTCTTCTCCATAATCATAAAAAATTCTGGTTAATGCTTTCTGACTTAACTCATTTAAAACAATTTCAGCAGTTAAATCCGAGCTCTGGTCCATCCGCATATCCAAAGGAGAGTCAAGGTCAAAGCTAAAACCTCGTTCTGGTGTTTCCAGTTGATGAGAGGACACTCCTAAGTCAAAAAGAATACCACTGACGGTTTTAATCTGACGGAAAGCAAGTTCGGTCCTCATACGAGAGAAATTTGCCTGAATTAATTCAACCCTATCTTGATAAGGAAATAAGGTCTTGTGCGCTTCCAGCAAAGCTTCTGAATCCTGGTCAAATCCGATTAAATGAATGTCAGGACAGCTTTCAAGTAAACCTAAACTATGACCGCCTCCTCCGATAGTGGCATCAACATAGATTCCACCAGGTTTTGGTGCAATAAAATCTATGCACTGTTTTAGCATTACTGGAATGTGATAGTCTCTCATAATCCTGTTATTTGATATATATTGGTATCGTATTCCTTTAAATTAGCTTCCAGATTCTGGCTTCTTAAACGATAATAATCATCCGGATTCCAGAGTGTGATATAATGCATCTCACCTTTCACAATCACGCTATCCTTAATTCCTGCTTCTGCTAATTGTCTTTCAGGAATTCGGATTCTACCTGGTCCTTCAAGTTCTGCTTCAGTTACTGCACAATCTATTAATCTGGTACGAAAACGACGCTGTATTTCATCACCTTTCGCCAGAGCATCCAGGGTGGCAAACCAGGAATCAAGCGGATATAAGGCAATTGAATTGAGAGGTCCAACCGTTATAACTACTGTTCTATTTGCTTCTTCAGCGAATTTACGCTTGAAAGCAGCGGGAATGATGACCCGATTGTTATGAACGGCGTTTTCTGAATAACCAATAAATGGTCCTGACATCTTTCATACCTTCTTATATATCCTTATCTTTCTTTTTTTAAAAGTATTAACACGCTATTTTTGTCTTTGTGAACTCAGTTCAGAAAAGCATTTTGACATTTTTTGACATTTTTTGACTTCCTGTGATGCTTATATGACATTCAAGTTTTCCTGTCAAGTAAAAAATGTAGTTTTTTGAAAAAATATCTCATTTTATTGAAGTTTTCAGATAGATTATCTTTAAAATATGAAATATAAAAAAAGTATAACCTATTATCATTCTTTGTATTATATCTATATTTTGTCATTGGTATAATAATTGCTTTTACTCTTTGTGTTTTTTAAAAAAAGAATTTGTTGTTCTAGAATTGATTATTTACAATTATTCTATATTCATAAATTTTTTTCAAGATTTAGATACATTTCCTGTAATAAAATGGATAGAAATGTTCTAATGCTATAAGCTTAAGATTATACTAAAAAAAATAAGTTAACTCTTATAAAAAACATAATGATTTGAAATTTATCCAAATAGTTGTGCCATCCTGGAAGTTTTAGAATGGCACAACCTTTGATTGATTAGTTTAGGGTGGCAGGTAAACAAATCTGTTTTTATCTGCTTTAGTTATTCACATCAAGATTTAAGCCGAGCTTATTAATCAGCAATTCCAGTAGAAGCAGTATCACCATCTCAAAGAAGGCTTGTTCCTGTTGTTCATTGAGAATGGGGAGATTCAGAGCTTTATTTACCTTTTTTGCCAGTTCTTCTGCTATGTTGTGGAGCATATTTTCATTCATCTTACCCTCCGATTTCTTAAGATTGAAGGGGACAAGTTTCCCTGTCCCCTATTTGCCCTCCGATTTAGAATGCGGCAGTCATAGTATTATAACCAGTTACTGGTTTCAAATAACCATTCTGCACACAATTCTTGACAGTACTCACAGCTATTCCAGTGACCGCAAAGTCCTCAGAAGTTAAGCTTTTGAGGTCTATATCAGTGTGTTCAGCTGCCCATTGATACATCACTTGTATCCATAATGCATAAGCATTAGGAGCCCATTGATTAGCGGGAACATTTTCCGTTTCATTCAACTTAGCATACATTGCCAGCTGTGCCTTGAATGCACTGGAACCACTAGCCCAGAGTTCCGCTAAGTTCTTGCCTACAGAACCTATCTCATTATTATGAGCAGTTATACGAGGATAAACAAATTGCCTGGCTATGCATAGTTTACCTTTCTTGTAACTGCTGAAGACCAGTTCATCCAGTTTCCCGCTGTAGGTGCGGATTCCGTATTTGAATTTTACTTTCATTTTGCCCTCCTTATGTTTAATGTTTTGAGAAGAAAATTATAAAAAAAATTATTTTCCTCTCTATATATATAAGGGTGACGAACTCCGATTTTTGTAATTTAATATATAAATTATTTAGTATGTTTAAGATAAAATTGCTATCTTTACAAGTTATTAGTATTAATGAAATAAAAATATGTCACAAATTATAAAAATAAAAGTGTTTTTTTACATTTATAACTTATTGATTATGAAAAAATAACAATAATTCCTATTGATTTAGTATTATGTTATGAGAAAAAAAATTCGGCATTTTGAAGTTTTTGAGTTATAATATATATAAATGAGTAGGTGGAAAAAATAGAGGTTGGATATTTTTTTTCTCTCATTTTTCCTCCTATCTTTACAAGTTTTTAATACTAATGATATAAAAATATGTCACAAATTATAAAAAAATAGGACTCTTTTAACATTTATAACTCGTTGATTATCATAATATAAGGATTATTTATATTAATTTAGTATTATGTTATGAGAAAAAAAATTCGGCATTTTGAAGTTTTTGAGTTATAATATATATAGATGAGTAGGTAAAAAATATAGAGGATAGATATTTTTTTCTCTCATTTTTCCTCTTATCTTTACAAGTTTTTAATACTAATGATATAATGCAATATCATAAATTATAAAAAAATAGAATTTTTTTTACATTCATAACTTATTGATTGTCATAATATAACAATTTTTACTATTGATTTAGTATTATTTTTTGAAAAATAAATTCGGCATTTTGAAGTTTTTGAGTTATAATATATTAAAAGGGTGGGAAAAGAGAGGGTAAATAATTTTTTATATAAAACTGAAAAACTACAAAAAAAAATGTTAATTTTCTAGGTTAGAAAGTAATTATATATATAGAAGCGAAAATAATATTCTCAGCTTCAAAAAAAATTTAAGGAGGTAAAATGAAAAAACAAATAATTTATATAAATAAGGAGGCAAAATGAAAAATCAAATAAATTATAGAATTAAAGAGGAAAAAATGAATAAACAAATAATTTATAGAATTAAGGAGGTAAAATGAAAAAACAAATAAATTATAGAATTAAAGAGGAAAAAATGAAAAAACAAAACATTAATAGCCTTTAGGAGGATTTAAAAAAACTTCTAAATTGGCTAAATGATAATGAACAAGATTTAGGATCAAAAATTATTCTATATTTATTAGACCATCCCAATGAAAAAATTGAAGCAAAAAAATTGGGACTCTTATTGCCTGAAAGAAAAGGTAAATGTAAACAAAAATATTCAACTTATCAGGGCAATAATAAATCCTTTCCTATGATAGATAGTAAATGCTACTTTGAATGCAAATCCCAATTAAAAATATTGGAAAAAGAGATTAAATAGTGTCTTAATAGTGATGAGGTTAAGTCCAAACAAGACTAGTATAACCAAATCCGCAAATATTTAAATAGTTGCACAACAAATACAGGTAAAATAAGAAATTTTCCGGATATAAATAATCGTGAATATCATAGGCTTTATAATGCTTTAAAAAGAGTATATAAAAAAATGGATAAAACTGAGCCGGATTTAGTTATTTTCCTAAAGGAGAATATAAAAACCGGATATTATTTTGAATTTAGAATACAAGAAATTAATAAAAGGAGGTATTATGAATAACGATTTTTTCAATCAATTAGATGAATTTTAGGACATACAAGAGAAAGATAAGAGAAACTTTGTCACTATTGGCAAATCCGTAACTCAACCAGATAATTTATACTATACTTATTTAGAAAAAATAATTAGTAGTATAAAATGTGGAACATGGAAATATTAGATTGATAAAATACGAAGCGAATGTAATGCTTTAAAAAGAGTATATAAAAAAATGGATAAAACTGAGCCGGATTTAGTTATTTTCCTAAAGGAGAATATAAAAACCGGATATTATTTTGAATTTAGAATACAAGAAATTAATAAAAGGAGGTATTATGAATAACGATTTTTTCAATCAATTAGATGAATTTTAGGACATACAAGAGAAAGATAAGAGAAACTTTGTCACTATTGGCAAATCCGTAACTCAACCAGATAATTTATACTATACTTATTTAGAAAAAATAATTAGTAGTATAAAATGTGGAACATGGAAATATTAGATTGATAAAATACGAAGCGAATGTAATGAATAGAAAAAGAAAAATTTAAAAAAAGGATTACCTTATTTTATATACGGGATAGTCAATAAATCTAGAAAAGATAGTAATGTATAGCAGATGAATGGACTAATTATTGATTTGGATAAGGTTAATCAAATAAATGAAACAAAAAATTTGTTAAAATAGATAGATGAGATACGTTATATTTTCCGTTCCCCGATAAGCGGATTGAAAATTATAATTCCCTTTAGTTAGCCAGTAAAAGATAAAAATTTATTTATATTGCTACAGAAAAATATGTCTCAAAAAATTGAAGAAAAGACAGGACTAAAATGCGATAATACAATGGGGTGGTCACAAGCTTGCTTTTTAAGCTATGATCCATCTTTAATAGATTTGGGCAGCAATCATTTCTTAAATATTGATGATATTTCACTAAAATCGATGGATAAAGTAGCTGTGAAAGAAAATCATCAAATAGTGAATCCAATAGATGAAAACGAAAGTATAAAAGAAATCAGAGAGGCTGTAAAATAGCTTGCTACGATTAAAATAGATTATAATGACTGGATTAAATGTGGACTAGCTTTATTTAACTACTTTTCAGAAATTAATAATCTTTAGGAAGGCAAGAATCTATGGCTATAGTTTGCCAATAATCCTAATTATGATGATAATATTCAAGGACTTTCCTCGCAATGGGATAGCTTTCAAAAATCATCACTTAAATATGATAAGCAAAAAGTAAATATTAATACTTTATTTTACTTTAATAATAAATATAAGGAGAATATTAAAATGACAAAAAATACTAAATTAGAACAAAGTGAGTATAAGGCTCAACAGGATTTATTCAATCCTAAAAAAGATGTAACATTAGATAAAACGCAGCTTCCCCAAATCATCAGGGATATTATTGAGATAATGAATAAAATAACTTGTTCGCCAGAAGGGTTTAAGTTATTAAGTTTATTAGCGGTAAGTGCTGCTACAATTGGGAATAAGGTTTATGTTTTTTCAAATAAAAAATATTATGCCAATATTTATGCACTGCTTATTGGACCATCAAGATTAGCAGGTAAAAGTACCTGCATTGATATTGCAACAGAGCTGTTAAAAAGTAAGGAAAAGAGCCATGATATATTTAATAAGGTAATTTTAAAAGATTCAACTCAAATATAGTATTTAAATTCACTAGAAAAAAATCCTAATAAATTATTGGTATGTGATGAATTCTCCAGTTTCTTATAGAATGCAACTAAAATATATAATAATAATATGTTACAAAATTTTAATTCGATGTTCTGTAATAATGATATTATATATAGATCCTCAAAAAATAAAATCTATATTAAAAATCCAGCCCCTTCCATTTTAGGTGCAATTACTCCTGAGGGATATATGAAAACTTTAAATTCTAAGTATAAATTTAATGAAGGATTTAATCAACGCTTTTTATACGTTTACATAAATTCTGAAAATAATATAATAAATGAAAATGCCAGTGATAAAGAATTATAGTTTAAAGAATTACAGAAATATAATAAAATGCTATATACTTTTTATAATTTAAAAGCAGAACATAAATTAATAATCCCCGATGAAGCTTTTGATTACTACAATAATTATATAAAAAATATGGAATTAGATGGTAAAGAATGTGACAATTATATATTAGAAAGTTATAAGATAAATATATATAATGATTATTTTTATAAACTTCTTATAATTGTTTATTTAATAAAGAACTGGCAATCATTGGAAAAAGCATCTAAAAATAAAGATAATGAGGCTAAATGGTTCCAAAAAAATCAAGTTGACCTAGAAACTGTTCAGCAAGTTTTATATTTATGCGATTATTTTTTTGAAAACATAAAATTAAATATTGATGCTTTGTATGCACAGGACTTAAATCTACAAGTCAAGATTTATCAATATATAAAAAAGCAACCAGATCAGAAAATATTGCATACAATTTTAAGGAAACATTTCTCCAGTGTTCCTACAAATGAATTTAATTATGCAATTTAGAATTTAATCAAAGGTGGCTATTTAAAATATGGGCCTATACAGGTCGCAAAAAATAATAGAAAAGTCTTTATATATTAGATTCCATAATATTATTTTATTATCAAATTATCATCAGTTTATCAGAGCTTATTTGTCTCAAAATAAGCTATATTAAAGAGTTTGGGGGATATTTATTATCAAATTATCATATTAGTATATACATATATATTATGATATTGTATTATATATCAATTAGTTATAAGTCAAAATTATAATAAAAATATAAAAATAATGCATTTTATATATGTTAAGTAATACATATATATAGAGTTATAATAAATAATAGTAGAATAAATATAATGATAAGTTGATAACTTAATATATAACCTATTATCATACAGTAGGATATATCATATTGGGATAGATAATTTGATGATAATTTGAAAAATAATTATTAATTGTTATTAGTGATCTCTACTTCCTTAGCTTTATCTTAGCTCTTTGTTATCTAATTAGCTAATATAGAGTAAAGTAAGAAACAGGGGTTATATATACATAATATTATTGTAGTAGAAAGTTATTGCAAATATATTATATATAAATATTATAAATGCACAATACGATAAAAGAATTATTATAGAATTAAAAAGAAAAGAGGTATAGAAACTTTTATACTTCAAAAAAGTACTATATAAAATGATACTTAAAGGATAAGTTATAATCATAATCTGAGAATAATAAAGAAAGTCTGATTAGGGGAGGAAGAATAAAAATTATATCTAGTTGTTTAGATTTAACAAGATAAAGAGTTGATTATATTTAATACTTCTTCCCCAAATTTTATTTTCTTACCTTTGATGTTGAGCTTATGTCCAGCTTATGTCCAACTCATGTCCAGCTTATGTCCGGATCGGTCGTCAGTTTATCATAAGTTTGGGATAAATCGGGCAATTATAACAGATAAAGAGGTGAGAGAGAGTTGTTATTTATAAGTCAGTATTCTTTTATCTTTTTGTAATATCCAGCACTCTGGTATATTTTTTA
>Ga0255342_1001119_pt1 | contig 40264 bp, 34 predicted proteins | sample wastewater_treat_3_FD_192416 | JGI IMG/M metagenome (GOLD analysis project Ga0255342, IMG submission 192416) | Wastewater microbial communities from Lulu Island WWTP, Vancouver, Canada - plant14 | ecosystem: Engineered > WWTP > Wastewater > Unclassified | place: Canada: Vancouver, British...
TTTGCAGGGACTGGTGATGGTGGTGGACGACCGGACCGGTCGCGCGCAGCGCGTGCAACGCATCGCCCAGGCGGTTTGATGCGTGGAGGACGCTTGGCGCCGGGCCCGGCCGGCTCAGGGGATCACGCGGTCCCCGGTTTTCCCCCATTGCCACGTATTTCCCGTTGCGCCGCTCCCGGCGGGTGTGGTTGAATAGCTTCGTCCGCAATGAACGTGATCCGTCATGCCGCCCGCGCCAGGCGTCTCTGCCGACGGGTGTGGAACGACCTAACCGGGAGCGGCAACCCCACCCACGATGTGCGGTGCGTATATGATGGCGGGAACTTGGTGGCCAGCCTCGATCATCAATCCTCCATCCTCTATTCATTTACGTGGGGCTTGGATTTGAGCGGGACGATGCAAGGCGCGGGCGGCGTGGGCGGGTTGCTGGCCATTACCGATGCCAGTCAGGGTTCGCACTTCTGCGCGTATGATGGCAATGGCAATGTGGCCGCCTTGGTGAAAGCAGATGGCTCCGGACTGACCGCACAATACGAGTATGGCCCGTTTGGGGAAGTCCTTCGGGCGACCGGCCCGATGGCCAAAGCCAATCCCTTCCGGTTCTCGACCAAGTATCAGGATGATGAGTCTGACCTGATTTACTACGGTTATCGGTATTACGATCCGAGCACGGGACGGTGGCTAAACAGAGACCCTATCGGGGAGATGGGAGGCGCGAACCTCTACGAAGCGTTCTACAACAACCCGCTGAGTTATGTTGACCGAAACGGCTTGGACAACTGGGGCAATCCAGATGCAGGCCAGAACGCTCCGCCGGTGATCATCTATCCCCCGACACCGACACCTGACCGAACGCCGATCAGACCTGACAACCGCGACAGAGTTCAACGCCGACCGGAGCGGCGCGCTCAACCTCGCGATTCGTTTGGCGACCCCAAATGCACTCGCTGCGGGCCGGAGGTGTCGGCTGGTCTTGCCGCGACAATGAGTGCCGTCAAAACGAGGTTCGACGCACTGTCCGACGAAGAGAAAGCCAAGCGGTGCGCTCTGAGTCACTTGTTTGGAACTTGGGACATCGTGTTCCCGTCGCCGCCAGCAGGCTGCGGAGAAGGAGCTTGCTCCGATACGGTGATGGTCAACGGGAAGTGCTACGACAAGTGGAAGGTGAACTACATTCTGTTTGGGCGTATCTCCAGCCTCTGCGACTTCTGGCGGATTAAGATGGAAGGTTTGGTCGCTGGCCAGAAGCTCATCCGAAAGCCGCTCGTTGATGGTGATTGGGAGAACGAATACACCGGCGACGTTCGCGGCTTCATGCGCATTGGCTACAACTGGGATGGCTCGTTGTCGTCGAGCCTGCCCGGACCAACCGGCGGCTTCGGTGGCTGCAAACCGTGTGACAAAGCCGGTGCGAAAGATCCGAAATACAGTTCAGCCTTCTCGACAACGTGGCCATGAGACTCGACGTGTCATGGCTTGCCGTCACATTGGCGGTGGTTGTTCTGTGTGGCGGCTGCGGACAATCCGGCAGCCCAAAGAATCCAACGGTGCAAACGAACAGTCCGGCGGTGCAAACGAACATGACCAACTTGGTTGCTGAGTGCGAAGCACTCGCTCGCGATGGAGCAGCCCAAGGCAAGGACACCTGGACGGCGAGCGACCCGCTACCACCCGCGATAAAGTCCCTGTCGCCTCAGGTTGTCCAGTTGCGAGTAACCGAGTCGCCAGCGGCAACCGTCGTTGACATTCAAACCTCGGGAGGCTTCCAACATCGTGGATACCTCGTCGTCTGCGCGAGCAAAGACGCGAACTTCGTTCCGCAAAAAGGCCGCAACTGGCGAATCACGAAAGTCGCTCCCGCAGTGTTTGAATACCGCGAGTGACCCCCCGGTGTCCCGCCAAACGGTGTGAAGGAATCTGGCTCGCCTGATACCGTTTCCAATGTTGTTCACAAGGGCGCGGAGCGACGCCCGGAGCAGCGGGAGCGCCGCGGCCTTGTGAACAACTTGGCGGCGGGCCAGATTGAGTCTGGCAGTCGCAGCTTTGCCCTGACGCTTCACGGTCGTAGCGCGCCAGCCCCCACAAGGGCCAGCCTGAGATCACCGGTGGCGAAGGGTGCGTCCGGGCCAACCTCTGAGAGAACCGCACCCCGCGAGGGGCCCCGTATCAGGTCGAGGCCGTTCCCGGCACGCGGCGAAGCGTCTGCCGCAACGAAAGGACAACGCATGAAAACCTGGAATGAGCTGACGCACTTCGCCGGCCTGGACTGGGCCGGAGATCATCACGACGTGGCCGTCGTGGATGGAACCGGTAAAGTCGTGGCCGAGTTTCGCATCGAACACAGCGCGGCGGGCTGGGCGGAGTTTCGTAAGAAGATGGCCGTTTATCCGGCCTGGGGCATCGCCCTGGAAACCCGCAGCGGCGCGGCGGTGGAGGAGTTGCTGCAGAGTGAGGGCACGGTGTGGTTGACCATCACCAACGTGGCCGTCCTGAGTAACCACAGCGGGGCGGACATTGTGACCAATACCATTGGCAAGCTCTTTGTGCCCAAGACGGCGGAGGTGTTTGGTTATGACGCCGATGGCAATCTCACCAACGACGGACGCTGGAGTTATACTTGGGATGCCGAGAACCGAATCACTTCCTTCACCAGAAACAGTGCCGCCCCGGTTGGTTCGCGAGTGAAGTTGGATTGCCAGTATGATTCCAAATCACGACGCACGCAGAAAATCGTTTCAACGTGGAACGGCAGCACGTATGTGGCGCAGAGCACGAACAAGTTCGTGTACGATGGGTGGAACCTGATTGCGATCCTGGATTCTAACTCCTCGCTTCTAGCTTCTTTCCAGTGGGGTATGGACGCCAGCGGTTCGCTCCAAGGCGCGGGCGGCGTGGGTGGACTGCTCTCCATGACAATTCACTCTGGCATCAACGCCGGAACATATTTTTACTGTTACGACGGCAACCACAACGTGACAACGTTGGTCAACGCGACGAATGGTGCGGTTGAAGCTGTTTACGATTACGATCCGTTCCTCGGTATTCTTCGCGCTACAGGCCGACTTGCATTCATCAACCCATTCGTCGGCTCGACCAAGTTCTGCGATTGGGAGACAGGCATGCTCTACTACGGATACAGATATTACGATCCCGACACGGGGTGCTGGCTCAGCCGCGATCCCATCGGGGAAAGCGGAGGGCTGAACCTCTACGCGGGGCTTGATTGCGATGCTGTCAACAACACAGACTACTTGGGGCAAGCGTGCCGGGTGTGGTACAAGTGCTTGCTTGTCGACCAGAAGGTGAAAGGCGTGATGAGGACGTGCATTTATAATTGTGTGGAAGACACTTCTGTCGAGCGTCAGCTCGCCGTTCCAGGGATGAGTACATGTGAAGACCTCAAGAAGTGGTTATTCAAGCCCCACACAATTCAGTATACTGATTCAATCCTGCGTTGTGCGTCTTGTGATCGAGGCCCAATCAAGACGTCGAGGAAGTATGACGAGAGTTACGGGCCTATCACTGATTGCTCAAGGAGTGAGTGTCTCAAGGAAGTTGACCGCTTATACGGGCGTGCGAAGGCTGCTTGTTCCCCGTTCAAAGGGTCGGCGAAGGTCGCTTGCCTTGCCATTGCGGAAGGAGCTCGCGCAGCGGGAATTGTTGCATGTGACTACTGCACAAAACCTTGATGATATTGGCCATATGTTGAAACGTGCATTGGTGTCGGTTCTTCTCTTGTCTCTAACCGGAGCAGTTGCGTGGTATCTAACACAGCATCACGCCAGCGTTCTTCGAGGCTATGTGGCCGATTCGGGCCAAGTAGTGACAACGAATACGCCGGATGTCCCGATTGCTGCATTGGCGTGGTTGCCCGTGTCGCTGCTCGCGGGGTGGCTTTCCGCCTACACATTGGTGGCTTCGAAAAAGCGGCCCGCCGGGTGGGCAGCAAGTCTGATAATTGCCCTCATTCTCCTCTATGGCGGAGCCCTGTTGACGGCATCGCAGGTGGGGATGGCTGGCTTCTTTGGGCTGCTGGGATACCATGGCGCTGGGGTTTGGTCCCTGTCTAGAGTGTCTTTCTACTTGGCTCCGTTGCTGGTTATGTTGGGCACCTTGTTCGTTCCGACAAGGTGCGGGCGGAAGGAGAAAGCGTAAGAGAAGGCGCGACAAGAGGTGCGGGAAGGGGGCGGTTCTTAGTTTTGGCAACTCCGCAAAGCGTCTGACGACGCGGACCTCCAACGGCGCCGGCCAGTTGCTCTGCGAAGCGTTCGCGGGCGGCCCCTTGAACGGCCTCAGCGTGACCAACGGTTACGATGCGCTGCTTCGCCGCACCAACCTGTCCATCTTCAAGGCTCCATCTTCCATCCTCGCCTCGACCGCCTACAGTTACGACCCCGCTTCCCGCCTGCTGACGGTGGGTGACGGCACGCATCGCGCCACGTACGATTATCTTGACCATTCGCCCCTAGTGGGGCAAATTACCTTCGACACGAACGGCACCACTGTGATGACCACGACCAACGGTTACGATCATCTGAACCGCCTCACGAACACTGCGTCGTTGGGAGGGACCGGTTCCACCCGGTCCCAATTTGATTACCAATACAATCCCGCCAGCCAACGCCCGCGCGTGACGCACCTGGACGGCAGCTATTGGGTGTATGGCTATGACAGCATGGGCCAGGTGACGAGCGGCAGGAAGTATTGGAGCGATGGCACACCCGTCGCCGGGCAGCAGTTTGATTATGCGTTTGACGACATTGGCAACCGGCAGACCACCACGCGGGATGGCCGCCAAGCCACGTACACGCCCAACACCTTAAACCAATACACCAACCGCACCGTGCCGGGCTTTGTGAATGTATTGGGCACGGCCACGAATACCGCGACGGTGAGCCTGTGGAGCCAGGACAATCTTGCGCTCTACACGCCAACGACGCGCCAGGGGGATTATTTCCGCGGGGAAATGTTGTTCAACAACAACACCGGCGCGCTGTGGCTCACCATCACGAACGTCGCCGTCCTGAGCAACCACAGCGGAGCGGACATTGTGACCAATACCATTGGCAAGCTCTTTGTGCCCAAGACGGCGGAGGTGTTTGGTTATGACGCCGATGGCAATCTCACCAACGACGGGCGGTGGGTCTATACCTGGGATGCGGAGAACCGGCTGGTGAAACAGGAAAGCCTGAGCGGGGCGCCGGCGGCAGCGAAGTTGAAGCTGGAATTTCAGTATGATTCCCAGGGTCGGCGCATGCAGAAGCTGGTGTCCACGAATAACGGCTCGGTTTACGTGGCCCAATACACGAATCGCTTCGTGTATGACGGGTGGAACTTGCTCGCCAGCCTCAATCCGGCATCGGCCGTCCGCCAGTCTTACCTGTGGGGCCTGGATTTGAGCGGGACGATGCAAGGCGCGGGCGGCGTGGGCGGGTTGCTGGCCATCACCGACGCCAGTCAGGGTTCGCACTTCTGCGCGTATGATGGCAATGGCAATGTGACCGCCTTGGTGAAAGCGGATGGCTCCGGGCTGACCGCTCAATACGAATATGGCCCGTTTGGCGAACTCCTTCGCGCCACCGGCCCCATGGCCAGGGCCAATCCCTTCCGGTTCTCAACCAAATATCAGGATGATGAGTCTGACCTGATTTACTACGGTTATCGGTATTACAACCCGAGCACCGGAAGATGGCCAAACAGAGATCCCATCGAAGAGTTCGGCGGACGGGCTTTGTATGCGTTTGTCGGCAACAACCCTATCTCGTTCCTCGACGCTCTTGGACTCGCCGACACGTTAGAGCCAGGCGGAAACGCAAACGGAAGCATTCCGGCGAACGGACCGGGCCGAAACTTCACTCCCGACGAGCGGGGTGCAATCAATCAACTTGGTCAGAACGAAGGCTGCCACACATGCGGATCGAAGACGGCTGGAACAAAGACCGGGAATTTTGTTCCCGACCATCAGCCGCCAAGTGCGCTTGCGAAACCAGGGCAGCAGCAACGGCTCTATCCTCACTGCCTGCCATGCAGCCAGAAGCAAGGCGGAGAAGTTTCAGCAGCTTTAAGAGCACAGCGTTTGAACGCGGCGCGAGCGAGAGGCGCTGGTGCGGCAATCCTCATTCTCGGTGCGTTAAGCACAGCTTTGGACAAGGCAATCGCTGCTCAAGACCAGAAACGATACGACGACGCTTATGCGGTCTGCCAAAAGAAGGCAGCCGAAGCGGGCCTTGATGAAGGATGCGGCTGTTGCATCATCGGAGTCATCCTCAAGTGGTCGCAACCAGCCCGTGGCCCGACATGGCTCGACCGCCTTGGCGGTCGCACTATGGGCTACGGCCCTTCTGGCACAGCTACGCTCGGCAGCGTCAGCGGAACTTTCTACAACAAGCCGTGTGATGAGGTTCACGACCCTGGCGTTTGGCTCGACTGGTCGTCCACTTACGAAAGCCACAAGATTTCATTCTGACGATGGCAGAAGAACTCAAATGCTCGTGCGAAAATCCCAAGCGCGGCCTGCCCTTCTGCTTTGGGCCGCCCGCTCCAGATTTTTACGTTGGCATTCCTGAAGCCGAGCGAGCGAAACGAAGCCTGCTGGACACCGACCTGTGCGTGATCGACAAGGAGCACCATTTCATCCGGGGTTGCCTCGACATTCCTATCATTGGAACACAAGACGTGTTCCGCTGGCTTGTGTGGGTTTCCCTAAGTGAAAAGAACTTCAACCGGGCGGTTGATGTGTGGGAGACACCAGGCCGAGAATCTGAACCGCCGTATTTTGGCTGGTTGAGTACCAGCCTTCCGCACTACCCGGAGACGTTGAATCTCAAAACCAACGTCCACACACGCCCGGTTGGTGAACGACCGAGGATTGAACTCGAACCAACGAGCCACCCGCTTGCTGTAGAGCAGCGCCAGGGAATCCCACTGGCTCGTGCCCAAAGTCTCGCAAGCCACGTCCTCCAAGAATGGTCGTGATGCCCGAGAATCCGGCGGTGTCCCGCCAAAGGTGAATAGGATCTAGCGTCGCTGATACCGTTTCCAATGTTGTTCACAAGGGCGCGGAGCGACGCTTCGGGCAGCGGGAGCGTTCGTGGGCGCGGCCTCTTGGTAGGAAGCAGACCCTAACAGTTAGAGCCCCGTTAGGGGCGGCATCTGCCCTCCTTTTGCGCCGCGACGAACATTGGAGGCAACGACGATTGGGTTGCGAGGCCGGACCATGCCGCTCCTGACGGAGCTGGGCAATTGTTTGTGCCTGTTTCTACAACGATGTCGCCCCTGACGGGGCTGGGCTTCCGCTTTGGCGAGTGAGCGCATCATCGCTCGCTGGCGGGGCCGAGACTTTGTCCTGGACAAGGCTGTTTTTGTTGGTCGAAAGTGCCAGAGGACAGGCGCAGTCCAAAAGCTGGCGCATGAATCTGGCGCACGGACAAACGCGAAGCATCGTGGAGTGCGGTCGTCTTCTGCCGCTTTCTGCAAGCAACGTCGGGCAGAGTTGGGGAGCGCACCCGCCCCCCGGGTGCAGTTCGACGCGCCTCGCGTCGAACGCTGGCCTGGGCGAACAGGGTAAAGCGTAGAAATGCCCGCCTTGTCCGTTTTTTCCGGCGGACGCGGCGTCCGCCAGCACACGCGCGGCGCGTATGCTCCCCGGCCACAGCGGAACCGGCTTAGAACTGACGCTCGCAACCTTGCCCGCTTCCTCGCTTCGACTCGTCCAACCTCCACCCCGGGGCGTGCGATGTTCCCGGTTTTCCCGGCGAGGGTTGTTCTCGTGATTGACCTGGCGCCGGGGCATTTCTAGCTTGGGCCGATGATTATTGCGCCTTCGCTGCTGGCCGCCAATTACACACGTCTCGCCAACGATGTGGCCCGTCACCGGGCCTCGGGGGCGGAGTGGCTGCATTTGGACATCATGGACGGCCATTTCGTGCCCAACATTTCGTTTGGTCCCCATCTGGTGAAGGCCCTGCGGCCCCTGACCCGGGTATTCTTCGACGCCCATCTGATGTGTTCCCAGCCGGAAATTTTGTTGCCAATGTTCGCCGAGGCCGGCGTGGACCAAATCACGATTCACTTGGAACTGGGCGATCAAGTCACGCCGTTGCTGTGGAAGATTCGGTCGCTCGGCTGTCAAGTGGGCCTGGCGGTGAATCCGCCCACCAGCATCGCGCTGGCCCAGCCGTATCTGGAGCAGATAGACCTGCTGCTGGTGATGACTGTGAATCCGGGTTTTGGCGGGCAATCCTTCATTTACGAATGCCTGCCGAAAGTCCAGCAAGCGGCGGCCTGGCGGCGCGAACGCGGATTGGATTATCGCATCCAAGTGGATGGCGGCATCAACTTCCAGACGGCGGCGGAATGCGCCCGCGCCGGCGCGGATGTATTTGTGAGCGGGACCACTTTGTTTGGCCAGCGCAATCTCAAAGCCGCGGTGGCCCGGATGCGCAAGGCCGTCAATTCAGTGGGTTCGCGGCCGTCACCAGTGGCGGCGCCGGCGCGTCAGGGGTGAAGTGCGGGTGGCATTCCCCGTGCGGGCGGCGATTCAGGCGGTGCGGCGGTTGACAGCCGGCGTCGGGCGGGCAACTTAAATTTGTGCAACAGGATCGGCGAAAATTTTTACGCAGGTTGCTGGCGGGTTTGGGATTATCCCTGGCCGCCGGCGCCGTCTGGTTGAAAACCTCCCGCCATCGTTCCGCCCGTTGGGCGCGTCATTTGCTCAAGGATTCCGGGCGTCCGATCCAACCCGCGCCGGTCAAGCCGCGTCCGCATGAATGGTCCGATAACGCGATCACCCTCTGCTGGATTGGGCACGCGACGGTGCTCATTAATTTTTACGGGGTTCGCATTCTCACAGACCCCGCTTTCGGCGACCGCATCGGCCTTTCCCTGGGCGTGGGCACGGTGGGCCCGAAACGTTACGTGGCGCCGGCGTTGACTGTGGGCGAATTGCCGTCGGTGGATGTGCTGCTGCTCTCGCACGCGCACATGGACCATCTGGATCTCCCCACGTTGCGGCGATTTGCCGGTAAAACCCCAACCGTGACCGCCAAGGACACGAGCGATTTGCTGCGGCAAGCCCGGCTCGTCAACGGCCGGGAACTGGGCTGGGGCGACCGGACAACGCTGCGGCTGGCCAACGGCGATCTGGAAATCGAAGCCGTGGAGGTCAAACATTGGGGGCAACGCTGGCCCAGCGAAGCGCCCCGGGGCTACAACGGTTACCTTCTCCGCCGGGAAGGGCGGGCCTTGCTCTTCGGCGGCGACACCGCCGACACGCCGCGGTTTGCCGATCTTAAAGCGCGCGGGCCGTTCGCGGCCGCCATCATGCCCATTGGCGCGTATCAGCCGTGGATTCGCAATCACTGCACGCCGGAGCAGGCGGTGGCCCTGGCCGATGCCGCCGGCGCTCACTACCTGGTGCCCATGCATCACCAGACTTTCAAGCTCAGCGACGAGCCGATGCAGGAACCGCTCGCACGGTTGGAGGCAGCGTTGCAACGCGAACCGGAGCGGCTGGCGCTGAAGCGGGTGGGGGAGAGCTTTGTCGTGCCGCGAGCTTGACGCGGGGCGCGCCAAACCGCACTGTGTCCTCCCGCCGTCGCGGTTGATCGGCGAGACAAGTTTATGAGCAAGACGCGAAATCCATTGGACACCCGCCGGACGTTTGACCTGGGCAATGGCCGCCAGGGTTATTTCTATTCCCTCCCCGCGCTGGAAGAAGCTGGCTGGGGACAAGTCTCCCGGTTGCCGGTTTCGCTCCGTCTTGTGCTGGAAGCGGTGCTGCGTAATTGCGACGGCCAGCGCGTGAGCGAAGCGGCGGTTTGGGCGCTGGCCAATTGGCAACCCAACGCGCCGCGCACGGAGGAAATCCCGTTCGTGGTTGCGCGGATTGTTTTGCAGGATTTCACCGGCGTGCCGTTGCTGGTGGATCTGGCGGCGATGCGTTCGGCGGTGGCCCGGCTGGGCAAGAATCCCAAACTCATAGAACCGCTGGTGCCGGTGGACCTGGTGGTGGACCACTCCGTGCAGGTGGATTTTGCCGGCAGCGCGCAGGCGTGGGAACGGAATCTGGACTTCGAGTTCGCCCGCAACCGCGAGCGCTATCAATTTCTCAAGTGGGGCATGCAGGCATTCGACACTTTCAAGGTGGTCCCGCCCGGCATTGGCATTGTGCATCAGGTCAATCTGGAATACCTCGCCCAAGGCGTGCTTGCGCTGCCCGGGGAGGGGGACGCGACCGCCCCGCAAATTTATTATCCGGATACGCTGGTCGGCACGGATTCCCACACCACGATGATCAACGGCTTGGGCATTGTGGGGTGGGGCGTGGGCGGCATCGAAGCGGAAGCGGGCATGTTGGGGCAACCGGTCTATTTCCTCACGCCGGACGTGGTGGGGGTGCATCTGACCGGAGCTTTGCGGGAAGGCGTGACCGCCACCGATCTCGCGTTGACGCTCACGCAGCGGCTGCGTCAGGCCAAGGTGGTGGGCAAGTTTGTCGAGTTCTTCGGCCCGGGCGCGGCCGCCCTGCCGGTAGTGGACCGCGCCACCATCGGCAACATGGCGCCCGAATACGGGGCCACGATGGGATTCTTCCCCATTGATGCCGAGTGCGTGAATTATCTGCGCGCGACGGGCCGGACGGATGCGCATTGCCGGATTTACGAGAATTACTACCGGGCCCAAGGACTGTGGGGCATGCCGCAGCACGGGCAGATTGATTATTCGGAATGCATCGAATTCGACTTGGGCTCGGTCGTGCCGAGTGTGGCGGGCCCGAAACGGCCGCAGGACCGCATCGAACTTCCCAAGCTGGAGGAGGAATTCATTGCGGCCTTCAGCCGGCCGTTGACGGAGAACGGTTTTGGGAAAGCGCCGATCGAACTCGACACCGTCGTGCGGGTGTCCAGCGGGCAATACGCGCGCGAAATGGATCACAGTTACGGGCATCGCAAGGCCACCGTCGGCCCGAGCGAAAGCGAGATGCGGGATCAACACCCCACGCCGCACGCGCCGCAGGAACTGCCGCGCTCGGCTTTCCCGCAATTCGAGGCGGAAATCCGCCACGGCTCGGTGCTCATCGCGGCGATCACCAGTTGCACGAACACGTCCAACCCCGGCGTGATGCTCGCCGCCGGTCTGCTGGCGCGCAAAGCGGTGGAGCGGGGACTCCGCGTAAACCCGGTGGTCAAGACCTCGTTGGCGCCCGGCTCGCGCGTGGTGACGGATTATCTGCGGACCACGGGGTTGCAGCCGTATCTGGATCAACTCGGGTTTAATCTGGTGGGTTACGGATGCACCACCTGCATCGGCAATTCCGGTCCGCTGGCGGCGCCGTTGGAGGAAGCCGTGGTGAAGAATGATCTGGTTACCGCTGCGGTGCTGTCCGGCAACCGGAATTTCGAGGCGCGGATTCATCAAAATATCAAGGCCAACTACCTGATGTCGCCGCCGCTGGTGGTGGCTTTTGCCCTGGCCGGGCGGGTGGATATTGATCTGACCACCGAACCGCTCGGCACCGGCACGGACGGTCAGCCGGTTTTCCTGCGCGATCTCTGGCCCAGTCTGCGCGAAATCCGCGATCTGTTGCAGGCGTCGCTGCAACCGGAAGTGTTCCGCCGGCTTTACCAGGATTTCGCCGCACAAAATCCCAAGTGGAATGAAATCGTCTCCTCCACCGGCAGTGTGTATGCGTGGGATGCGCAATCCACTTACATTCAGGAACCGCCGTTTTTCCAGGATTTCTCCCTGACCTTGGATCGCCTTCAACCCATCACGGGCGCGCGCGCGCTGGGCGTCTTCGGGGACAGTGTGACGACGGATCACATTTCGCCGGCGGGATCCATTCGGAAAACATCGCCCGCCGGACGGTATCTCCGCGAGCACGGCGTCGAGCCGTCGGATTTCAATAGCTACGGTTCCCGACGCGGCAACGACCGGGTCATGACCCGCGGCACGTTTGCCAATGTGCGCATCAAAAACCTGATGCTCGGCGGTGAGGAGGGCGGGAACACACTCTATTACGGCGCCCCGGGCGCTGCGGTGGCCGAACCGGAGAAAATGTCCATATACGACGCGGCGATCAAATACCAGGAAGCCGGGGTTCCATTGGTGGTCATCGCCGGTCAGGAATACGGAACGGGAAGCTCCCGCGACTGGGCCGCCAAAGGGACCAAACTACTGGGCATCAAAGCGGTGGTGGCGCAGAGCTTCGAACGCATCCACCGCAGCAATCTGGTGGGCATGGGCGTGCTGCCGTTGCAATTTCCCGACGGCACCACCGCTCAAACCCTCCAGTTGGATGGCTCAGAAGTTTATGCCGTCATCGGCAGCGAGGAAATTCACCAACCGCAACAGGATCTGACACTCAAAATCACCCGCCAAGACGGGCGGGTGGAAACCATCCCCGTCCGCTGCCGCATTGATACCCACATCGAGGTGGATTACTACCGGCACGGCGGGATTCTTCCCTACGTGTTACGGCAATTGGTGGCGCAGGCGTAATCCCGGCCGCAGCGTTTTCGCCGACAACCGGGAATGGGCAGGGCGCGGGCTACTGCAGGACGTGCAGGAGTTTGCTGTGTTGACCCCACAAGAGGTGGCGGGGACGGCTCCGCGAGGAAACCCAGGGCGAAAACTCTTTGGCGTGTCCGGTGCCCCGGCCCATGCGGAAACGAAGAAAACCGCCCGGGAGTTCAACGAGATCCAACCGGGTTTTGAAGGGACGATTGCGATGAAGTTTCATGGATGAATTGGCTTTGGCATGAAAACAGTCGGGCGCGCGACGGATCGCAGTGACCGGTCGGGCAGAAAGATTTTTCCGTAAGGCATGGGGCAGGGGATCAGTTGGATCGGAACAAGTCATCGGAAGTCGCCACCGAGCTGTCCTCCCAGACCTGGTTCGGGCCGGCGGAACGGATCAGCACGCTGTTGCCCGAGATGTAGAATTGCACCGGAGTCCCCCACGGATCCACGATTTCCCCTTTTTGATTCCGATCGCTCCGACCGGCGGCGAGGATGAAAACTTTCGCGTTCGACTGTCCAGAAAGCGCCTTGGAGATGTCCAAATTACTGCCACTTGGATAGGCACCGGTGAATTCCTTGTATTGCTGCAAGCCGAGCAACAAATCGTTGGCGTTGTTGTTGAAGCGGACGACTTTCGCGTCCAGTTGATTGCGGGCGAGCCGCAGGCCGCCGCCCACTGCGGCCAGGGCCAGAAGCGCGCCCAGCACGCTCAGCAGTATCTTGTTCATACCGCTCGCTGCCGCAGGTTAAATGCCACGCTTCAGGCGGGCGATTTGGCGGGCGAGGGACCGGTGCTGTGGCGGATAATCAAAGTGGCCGGCAACCGCCGGGATTCACCGGGTAATCCGCGCAAGAGGCGCGACATGATGTCCATTGCCGCATTGGCGATGCGATGCTGTGGTTGATGCAACGTCGTGAGCGGCACCCGGAAATGTTCCGTCATGAGGATGTCCCCAAACCCGACGAGGGACACGTCCTGCGGAATGCGCACGCCGTGATCCAAAAGGTGGCCGCCGCAACCGATGGCCACCAGATCGTTGGCTGCCTGGATGGCGGTAAAATCGCGCGCCTCGCTCAGAAGCCGTTCCGCCGCCTGCGCGCCGTCGGCCACCGTGCTGCCGCCGGGGAAGAGCAGGTGGTCGTCCGGCTCGATGTTGGCGTCGCGCAGGGCGCGTTGATAGCCGGTCAACCGTTCGCGCGCCCACGGCGCCGCGATGGGGCCGGCCAGGAAGGCAATGCGCCGGTGGTTTAATTGCAACAAATGGCGCGTGGCTTCGTAACTGCCGGCTTCGTCGTCCGCCGCCACACTGGGAAAACCGCTGCAAAAAGGCGCCGGTTGGCCGAGCAGAACCACGGGTAGTTGGCGGGCCTGCAATTCCTGATAGATCCGGGCCTCGGGTTGCAGCCGGTGTACGGGATAAATGAACAATCCCTCCACGCGCCGCGCCAGCATGTGTTGAATGAGCGTTTCTTCGCGTTGCAGGAGGTTGAGAGTATGGGCGTAAAGCAGGTCGTAGCCCAGTTCGTAAGCGCGTTCTTCCAGCCCGAGCACGATCCGCGCGAACGCCGGATTGGTGCTGGTGGGCACAATCAATCCGAGCAGCTTGGTGGCGCGTTTGCGCAATCCTTGGGCGCTGAAATCGGGCACGTAACCCATTTGTTCCGCCAGCGCTTTGATGCGGGCGCGTGTGGCTTCGGCGACATCATCAGCATTCCGCAACGCCTTGGAAACCGTCATCAGGGAGACTCCGGCCCGGGCGGCGATGTCTTTTAAGCGGACGACAGCCATGCGCCTTACAGGGTGGTGCCGCGCCAGTGCAGCTTCTGCCGCAACGCCGCGAAGAACGAGCTGCCTCGCAGATGCATCAACCGGACCGTATGCGCGCTGCGTCGGATGGTCAAAACGTCGCCGCGCGATAGTTCGCTGAGCGGTTCGCCATCCGCGCTCAACACGGCGGTGGGGCGGGGGGTGAGGGGCCGGATCTGGATGACAGAATCCAGGCTTAAAATCAATGACCGGTTGCTGAGGGTGTGGGGGCAGATCGGCGTGAGGGTGAAGACCTCCGCTGTGGGAAACACAACCGCGCCGCCTGCCGAAAGTGAGTAGGCGGTCGAGCCGGTCGGGGAGCTAACGATCAACCCGTCGCAGCGATAACTGGTCACGGGCACGTTGTCCACGCTCACATCCAGTTCAATGAGACGCGATTCGGTGCGGTGGCTGATCACGATATCGTTGAGGGCCTCGCAATGCAGGGTGCGGGATCCCTGCCGGGCGCGACCTTTGATGAGCGCCCGGCGTTCAAAAGTGAAATGTCCCTCCCAGATCAGCTTGAAGGCGGCCGCCAGTTCGCTGGAAGGCACGGCGGTGAGAAAACCGAGTCCCCCCAGGTTGACCCCCAGCAACGGCGTTTTGGAACCGGCAATTTCCCGGGCCGCCCGCAACATGGTGCCATCCCCGCCGAACACCAGCAGCAGGTCCACCGCCCGGGCCAGCGCGATCAAGTCGGGACACGTGGGCCCGGACAGACGGGCCAGGCGATGGGTGACGGGATCGGACCACGCCTCGCGGCCCGCCGCGGCCAGGAGCCGCGCCGCGTGCCGGACGACGCGGGCCCCCGCCGGTTTGTCGGCGTTGGCGACCAGCCCTACGCGCTGGATGCGTTTAGCGAGATGTTTCAAGCAGCACCAAAAATTCTGTGTTCCCCGCCGGCCCGCGCAACGGTGATTCCGTCACGCCGCGCCAGACGAGCGGAGTGTTTTCCGTGACAAAGATCCGCAATTCCGCCAGCACCCGCTCGTGGATGGCGGGGTCGGTGATGACTCCCGCGCCACGGTCCGCTTCGGCTTTTCCGGCTTCGAACTGGGGTTTTACCAGTGCGAGAATCTTACCGTCCGAGGCCAGCAATGCAACGGCGGGGGGGAGAATTTTTCGCAGCGAGATGAAGGAACAATCCACCACAATCAACGGCACGGGGACGAAGGGCGGGGGAAAGGTGCGCGGCGTCAAATGCCGGGCGTTGGTTTGTTCCATCACCACCACCCGGGCATCCTGGCGGAGTTTCCAGGCAAGCTGGCCGCGGCCCACGTCCACGGCGTAAACGCGCGCGGCGCCGTGTTGCAGCAAACAGTCGGTGAATCCTCCGGTGGAAGCGCCCACATCCACGACCGTCATCCCCCGCACGTCCAATCCGAAGTGGCTCAGGCCGTGTTCCAGTTTCAGGCCGCCGCGGCTGACGTATTTTTCGCCGGCCAACAGCCGCACCTGATCCGTGGGACGGACGGGTTCACTGGGTTTGCGGGCCGGTTGCTCGTTGATCCGCACCCGGCCGGCCAGGATGGCGCGTTGGGCTTGCTCGCGGCTGGCGCAGAGGCCGGCGGCGACCAGCGCCTGGTCCAGGCGCATCTTGCCCGGCGCGCTCAAGATTCCTCGCGCCCGGAGCGTCCGGCGGCTAGCAGCCGCGCTTGGGCTTGCTGGTAACTGGAGAGAAACAGTTCCTTGTCGGCCACGGCCTTTTCAATGAGTTGACGCAGGAGGAACAATTCCGCGGTATTCACGACCGCATGGATGCTGTGTTGAAAGGCCTGCATCGGCATGAAAGTCTGGAAGGAATCCCCTAGGAGGATGACCGTGGCATGGCGGCGCTGGCTCATGGGCATCTCTTTCAAGGCTTGGAGGGTGCTGTTTTCCTCGAGCGTATTGGCGGCGAACAATTCCTCGACGATGACCACCTGATAACGCACTTGGCTGAAGCGAACCAGAAAATCGCTGTGGGTCGCCGCCGTGTGTACTTTGTAGCCCAGCTCGATCAAGGCGGTGCGGGCCATCTCCAGCCAGTCGGGTGTGGAAAATGCCAGCAAAGCTGGTTTGTCCGTGGTGCTGACAAAATCAAAACGTTCAGACATGGCTTATTTGAGTTTCAGGGTGACCGGACCGGCCGGGCTGCTCAGGCGGCCGCCGTCCACACCGGGTTTCATGCGCAGGCCGGCGACATCCGTGGTTGCTTCGCCGCGGCTTTTCCGGATGTTGTCAATGCCGCGGGTCACGACACTGCGTTTGGTGCAGAATAACCCCGCCGTTTCCTCGGTGATTTTGCCTTCTTCAAAGGCTTCCAAGCAGGCGTGGTCAAAGGTGCGCCAACCGAAGGGATAACTCGCCTCGGTGATTTCGTAAAAACTTTTGCCCTCGGTTTCGCCGAGGCGGATGGATTCCTGAACGCGGAGGTTCGTCCCCATGATTTCGAGCAGCGCGAAGCGGCCGCCGCCCACCTTGGGCGCGAGACGCTGGCTGACAATCCAGCGCAGAGAATCCGCCAGGCGCGGCCGGATTTGGCCCTGTTCCTCGGGTTCGAACATACCGAGAATACGGTTGATGGTCTGGCCGGCATCAATGGTGTGGAGCGTGCTCAGGACCAAGTGGCCGGTTTCCGCCGCGCTCAGGGCGATCTTGACCGTCTCCTGGTCGCGCATTTCGCCCACCAGAATGACCTTGGGCGCCTGGCGCAAGGCGGCGCGCAGTCCGTTGGCGTACGTGTCAAAATCACTGCCCAGTTCGCGCTGGTTAAACGTCGCCAGGTTGTGTTTGTGGACGAATTCGATGGGGTCTTCCAACGTGACGATATGCACCGGCTTGGTGCGGTTGATGGCGTCAAGAACGGCGGCGAGGGTGGTGGATTTGCCCGACCCCGTGGCGCCTGTGACCAGAACCAGGCCGGTTTTCTCCTGCGGAATGCGCTTCATGATGTCGGGGAACTTCAAATCGTCCAGCGTGGGGATGGTCGTGTTGAGCTTGCGCAGGACGATGGAGTAATTGCCGCGTTGGGAGAAAACGTTGATGCGGAAACGGGCTTTGTCGCTCAGAGTGTAGGCGGAGTCCGCGGAGCCGTGGCGCAGCAGGTCCTCGAGGTGCCACGGATTGTCGCCGATGAGATTCAGCGCCACCATCTCGGTTTGAAAAGGTGTCAGACGCTCCAGCGGCGGATCCAAGGTGACCGGTTTCAGTTCGCCAAACGATTCGACTTGCAACGGTTTATCCACCGTGAATAGGAGATCGGAAACCTCCGGCTGGCTCTCCAGCATGGTGGTCAGGATGTATTCAAGTTCGGGGCGGCGCATAATCAATCTTCATCATCTATCGGCGGATGGGCGAGGAACGTCCGGAATTTTTTCTTGTCCAAACACTTGTCGTAGGCTTCCTCGGGCGAGATGCGTTTCATTTTCAGATGATCCAGGATGGCGTCGTCCAGCGGCTGGTTGCCGAGTCGTTTGCCCACTTGAATCATACCCGGGATTTGGTGGGTTTTACCTTCGCGGACCAGGTTGGCGATGGCGGTGGTGAACACCAGAATCTCCAACGCGGCCACGCGCCCTTTTTTGTCAATGCGCTTGAACAGGTTCTGGGCGACGATGCCCTTGAGCGCCTCGGACAGGGTGGACCGGATTTTGTTCTGCTGTTCGGCGGGAAAGACGTCAATGATCCGGTCCACCGTCTTGGCCGCGCTGGGAGTGTGCAGGGTGCCGAAAACCAGGTGCCCGGTGGCCGCCGCCACCAGCGCCAGTTCGATCGTTTCCAAGTCGCGCAATTCGCCGATCAGAATGACATCCGGATCCTCGCGCAGCGCGCCGCGCAGGCCGGTCGCAAACGACTGGGTGTGCAACCCCACCTCGCGATGTTGCACGAGACAGTTTTTGCTTTCATGCACGAATTCAATCGGATCCTCCAGCGTGATGACGTGGTCTTTCCGGTTCTTGTTCACGTAGTCCATCATCGCCGCGAGGGTGGTGGACTTGCCCGATCCCGTGGGACCGGTCACCACGACCAATCCCTTGTTCAACATGCAAAACTTTTTTAGGACCGGCGGCAACGGGGCGCCAAACTTTTCGAAATCCTCGAAGGAAAGCACCTTGGTGGGAATCTGCCGGAACACGGCACTGATTCCGTTTTTCTGTTGAAAAAAGTTCGCGCGGAACCGGGAGATGTTGGGGATTTCATAGCCGAAGTCCACATCCCCGGTTTCCTCAAAGACCTTGATCTTGTAATCCGGCGCAATCTCATAGAGCATCTTTTTGAGCTCGTCGGCGTCCAGGGGCGGATGGTCCACCCGGTGCAATTCGCCGTTAATGCGGAGCATCGGATTGTTGCCGGACGACAGATGAACGTCGGAGGCTTTCTGCTCGAACATCAAGTTGAAGAACGCATCAATCTTGGCCATAAGGGTGCATACGGTCTGCTGGGCTCCATAGCTAAATCCGCGCCACAGGGCAATCATGAACGAAATTATGGAAAAAATGGCGGTTGCCATCCGGCAATCCGGCCCCCTGCCTTTCGCCCGCTTCATGGAACTCGCCCTCTACTGTCCGGTTTATGGATACTATGAACAGGAAGCGAACAGTGTGGGGCGCGCCGGGGATTACATGACCAGCGTGAGTGTGGGACCGCTCTTTGGGCAATTGCTGGCTTTTCAATTCGCCGAATGGCTGGCGCCGGCGAAACGACGGAACGGGAAACAAGAGTTTTCCCCCGTGCAACTGGTCGAGGCGGGGGCGCATGACGGGCGATTGGCGGCGGACATTTTGGGTTGGCTGCGACAGCATCGGCCGCAACTTTTTGCCCGGTTGAACTACCGGATTCTGGAACCCTCGCCCCGACGGCAGGCATGGCAAAGGCGGACCCTGGCTGATTTTGCCGGGCACGTCACATGGGAGGCGGACTTCGAGACGCTGCGCAGGGCGAAGACGCCAAGGGCTGGACGTCAGGCGACAAACCACCCGGAACAACCCGCAGCTTGTGTGATCTTCAGCAACGAACTCATGGACGCCTTGCCCGTGCGGCGGATTGGTTGGGATGCCCACGCGCGCGTTTGGTTCGAGTGGGGTGTCGGCTTGGAAGACGGGCGTTTGGCGTGGAAACGAATGTCGCCGGAACAAACGGCTCCCGCAGAATTGGCGGGGTTGCTTCAGCAAGGGGGCGTGGAGCTGTCCAACGAATTCCTTGATGTGTTGCCGGATGGCTTCACCACGGAAGTGGGCCCGGCGGCGGTGGCGTGGTGGCGGGAAGCCGCCGGCTGTCTGCCACATGGCCGATTGATGACGCTGGACTACGGTCTCTCCGCCGGGGAATTTTTTGCGCCGCACCGGAAGGACGGCACCTTGCGGGCCTATCACCGGCATCGTTTCTCCACCGACCTTCTGGCCAATCCCGGGCAACAGGATCTCACCGCCCACGTCAATTTTACGGCGCTGCAATCCGCCGGGGAAGCCGCCGGCTTGCGGACGGAAACTTACACGTCCCAAGCGGATTTTTTGGTGGGCCTTTTGCAGCGGGCCGCGTCGGAGCCGGAGGCTTTTGACGGCTGGGATGCCCAGGCCTTGCGGCAGTTCAAGACGCTGACCCATCCCGAACATCTGGGCCGGGCGTTTCGGGTCTTGGTGCAAACGCGCGCGAGCTGACCTCGGTCAAAGAGAGTGGGTCGGTCCGCCGGCAAAGAGCGTTCCCTTTCCAAACGCTGGCGTGGACAAATCCATTTGTCATTATAGCGGTTCACTAAAACGGGGGGTCGTGACGGGAGCGCGGGCTTCAGCCCGCTTCCGCGTGATTTTGCCTGCGGGCATTGAAGCGGCGCAACCTCGTCTCCGCCTGTTGACCGACTCCGTCAGTTGGTCAGGAGGTTGAAGATGTGCTCACGCCGGCGGGCGCATCCACAGCAGCGCGCGGATAACCCGGCACAGGCCGGAAGGATAACGGCCTCCCAACGATTCCTCGACCAATGTCAGGTTGCCAAAACCGTGTTGCTCGAATGCCTTTTCTATTTCACGCCGTGCCTCACGGTCGCCCAATGTGTCCACTTCGATCAACTCCCCCGCGAGCACGGCCTCTTCGAGATGGGCGTAAACCGTTTCGGGGCGCAGTCCCCGGCGCTGCGCGATTTCCGCGATCGTCTGGGCTTGCCGAAATTCTTTTAACGTAGCGCACACTGGGTCAGACAGACGGGGCTGGCGCGGAGGCTGCCCGGCCGGTTCGCCCAAGGAATCATCGGCGAAAAGCTGGCGAGGATGGGTTTGCAGATACGTCGCGATGGCGCGCAGGAACGGCGCGCTAAACTGGCGCAGCTTTTTCTCGCCCACGCCGCTGAGGCGCGAAAATTCGTGCGTGTTCCGGGGATAGTGTCGCGCCATCTGCCGGAGTGAAACGTCGGAAAAGATGATGTAGGGCGGAACGCCCCGGGCATCGGCGAGTTGTTTGCGCAGGCGCCGGAGTTCGGCGAACAACGTCTCGTCACACGCGATTTCGCCGACCCGCGGTTGCGCCGGTTTCGGCGCGGCAACGAAGCGGGTGAGCGTGATGGTCCGGCGGGATTTAAGCGCCGCGCGACCGGCGGTTGTGAGTTCCAGGATGTTGAATTTTTCCGCGTTCTGGTGGAGCAACCCCAGCCGGACCAATTCCCGGCCAATGGCGGCCCACTCCGCCCGGCTATGTTCGGTGCCGATGTTATACGTGGACAATGTTTGATGCCCCCATTTGCGGATTTTCTCGGTGTCGGCCCCGGTGAGGATTTCCGCCAAGTGACTCAGCCCCACGCCAAAGCCGCTTTTTTCGCGAACCCGGTAAACACAGGACAGCAGTTTCTGGGCGGCCGTCGTGCCGTCCCAAGTGGCGCGGGGGATGAGACAATTATCGCACCCGCCGCAAGACTCAGGAACCGCCGCGGCTCCGTCGGCTCCGGCTGCGGCGGGCGATGCGCTTGCGGGACCGGTCAATGCCTCGCCAAAATAATTCAGCAGATACGCGCGCCGGCAGGTGGCCACTGCGGCGTAATGAAGCATTTGCTCGAGTTGCGTCCGGGCAATTTCGCGTTCGCGCGGATCGGGTTTTTCGTCAATGAACCGCATCTGCTTCGCGCGGTCGCCGGGGCTGAACAGCAACCAACATTCGCCCGGCAACCCGTCGCGGCCCGCCCGGCCCGTTTCCTGGTAATAGCTTTCGATGTTTTTGGGCAGATCGTAGTGAATGACAAACCGCACATTGGGTTTGTTGATGCCCATTCCAAACGCGATGGTGGCGCAAATCACCCGCACTTCATCCCGCAAAAACGCCTCTTGATTTTGGGCGCGCTGGGCGGACGCCAGCCCGGCGTGATACGGCGCGGCAGGAATGCCGTCCCGGCTCAGCTTGGCGGCGAGGGCCTCGGCGGTTTTGCGCGCCTGGACATAAACGATGCCGCTCTCGGAGGCGCGCTCTTGGGCGAAACGGACAATCTGCCGGTAAGCCCCGGCCTTGGCGGAGACGCGGTAAGTTAGGTTGGGCCGGTTGAAGCTGGCGATATAGCGCGCCGGATCGCGCAACTGCAGTTGCGTCACGATGTCGTCGCGCACCCGTTCTGTGGCCGTGGCCGTCAGCGCCATCAGAGGCACGGCGGGAAATTGCGCGCGCAAGGTGGCGAGCTGGCGGTATTCTGGACGAAAATCATGGCCCCATTCGCTGATGCAATGCGCCTCGTCAATCGCGAACAGGTTCACCCGCCATTGCCGCAGATCGTCCAGGAACCCGGGCAACATCAGTCGTTCCGGGGCGACGTAGAGCAGGCGAAACGCGCCCTGGTGCAAGCCCCGCAAACGGGGCCGCGCTTCCCCCGCCGCCAGTGAGGAATTGAGAAACGTCGCCGGCACCCCGGCGGCTTGCAGCGCGTCCACCTGATCTTTCATCAGCGCAATCAACGGCGAGACCACCACCGCCAGACCTGGTCGCGCCAGGGCGGTCAGTTGGAAGCACAGCGATTTGCCGCCGCCCGTCGGCAGCACGGCAAAGACATCCCGGCCCGCCAGCGAGTCCCGGATGATCTCCGCCTGGAACGGTCGGAAGGAGGTGAAACCGAAGTATTGCTTTAACAGCGCGGCGAGCGATGGCGCGGAGGAGCTCACAGCGACGAAAAGCCGGGCTCAGGGTGCCAACTCCGGCACATCCACCCACGCCCGGCGGGCCCAGGATTCAAGGCCTTTCTCGGCCAGTTGCACGCCTTTGGCGCCCGCCAGCAAATCCCAGGGGAATGGCTCATCCAAGACCACGTGGCGCAGAAATAATTCCCACTGCGCTTTGAACGCGTTGTCGAACGGCTGATAATCCGGCACCCGCTCCCAGTTGTCGAAGAAGTTGAGCGGATTCGGGATGTCGGGATTCCAGACCGGACGCGGCGTCACGCTGGCGTGTTGCACCACGCAATCGCGCAACCCGGCCACCGCCGAGCCGTGCGTGCCGTCCACTTGCAGGGTGAGCAGATCGTCGCGCCGCACGCGCACGCACCAGGACGAATTGAAATGCGCGATCACGCCGTTCGCCAGTTCAAACGTGGCGTAAGCGGCGTCGTCCGCCGTGCAGGGGTAGGGCGTCCCGGTTTCGTCCCAGCGTTGTTTGATATGCGTGGCGCCGAGACAGGAAACGGCCTTTACCTGGCCAAAGAGATTGTCGAGCACGTAGCGCCAGTGGCACAGCATGTCCACGATGATGCCGCCGTCGTCTTCCTTGCGGTAATTCCACGAGGGCCGCTGGCAGGGGACGAGGTCGCCCGCGAATACCCAGTAGCCGAACTCCCCGCGCACGGAAAGCAGTTCGCCAAAGAAACCCGATTGAATGAGGTGCCGGAGCTTGAGCAAGCCGGGCAACCAGAGCTTGTCCTGCACCACGCCGTGTTTGACGCCGGCTTGCCGGGCCGCCTGGTAAAGCGCATACGCGGCGGCGGTATCGGTGGCCGTGGGTTTTTCGCAATAGACATGCTTGCCCGCGGCGATGGCTTGTTTGACCGCCGGCACGCGGCGCCCGGTCGTTTGCGCGTCGAAATAAATGGTGTTCGCCGGATTGGCGAGCGCGCTGGCGAGGTCAGTGGTCCAAAGCACGTCATCGCGCATGGCGGCGAGTTTTCGCAGCTTGGCTTCGTTGCGGCCGACCAACGTGAGCGTGGGCTGGATGGTTTCGTTGTCGTTGATCGGGACGCCGCCCTGCTGGAGGATGGCCAGCAGCGAGCGGATGTAATGTTGGTTCGTGCCCATGCGTCCCGTGACGCCGTTCAGAATGATGCCGGGAGTGTGAATTTTCATAAGTGACGATTGGTCATTGTTGCGGGTCGGGCGGAAAGGAAACCCGGATTCCGCGTTAACCTTTTAATCCGTTACGCCGGTCGGTCGGTGCATTGCGGTTGGGCGCCGGGCGGCAGGGGCGGCGCCTCCACGCCGGCTTTCGGCAGGGTGCCGTCGAGTTCCTGCCGCCAATGGGCCACGTCGCCCGCCGGCCCGTAACAGTAAAGCAGGCGCAACGGCGTGTCGCCGAGGTTGGTGAGTTGATGGAAAACGCCCGGCGGAATGTAAACCGCCTGACCGGTGGTCAACGTCTGGCGTTCCCCGCCCAGGCACATTTCGCCGGTGCCTTCGATGATGAAATAAATTTCCTCCTGGTCCTGGTTATGCCAGGGCACCTGGCCGCCCCGGGGATCAAGCGTGACGTGGCCGAGGCTGAAATTCTGGCATTGGATGGGGGCCGCGCCGCCCACGAGATTTTGCGTGCGTCGCCGGGCGGGATAACGCCGGCCTTCGATTTGGTTCAGGTCCGAGATAATCATAAATGTTCTGCCAGGCATTGCCGTCGCGATGCCTTGCTGTGCTTCAGCCGGGAGGGCGCCCTCCCGGCGCGGATGTCTCCCCTCGGAATTTACCGGGGGAAAAACGGGCGCAACACGTTCCCCGACACGCTGACCGCCTGTTTCCGTCCGGCCAATGTCTGCCCAAACGTGGGGTCTTCGACTTCGATGCAGACGGGGCCGTTGTAGCCCACGGCGTACAGTTTCGCCATGAACTGCGCCCAGTCCACTTCGCCAAAGCCCGGAATCCGCGGGGTGTGCCAGTGTTTGGGGAAATCGAAGATGCCGACTTCATTCAGCTTCTCCGGATGGACGATCATATCCTTGGCGTGCAGGTGGAACAGTTTGTTCTTGAACTCGACCAGCGGACTGAGCGGATCCATGCGCTGCAACACGAAATGCGACGGGTCATAGTTCAGCCCGAAATTCTTTGAGGGAATGTCGCTGAACATCCGCCGCCAGATGACCGGCGACACGGCCAGGTTTTTGCCGCCGGGCCATTCGTCGCGGGTGAAGGACATCGGACAGTTTTCAATGCCGATCTTCACGCCGTGATCCTCGGCAAACGCGAGGAGCGGCTTCCACGTCTTGAGAAAGCGCGGCCAGTTTTCGTCAATCGTCTTGGTCCAATCGCGGCCCACAAAGGTGTTCACGTTTTTCAACCCGAGCTTCGGCGCGGCGGCGATGACTTTCTTGAGATGATCCACCTGCCGTTTGGCGGCGGCGAGATCGGGATCGAGCGGATTGGGATAATAACCCAGCCCGCTCAGGCTGACGCCATGCCGCGCGGCCAGCGCGTTCACGTCGTCGGCCTGGGTCTTCGTGAACCCGGCGACGTCAATATGCGTGACCCCGGCAAAGCGGCGTTCGGCTTTGCCGACCGGCCAGCACATGACTTCGACGCAATCGAAGCCTTCCCGGGCCGCAAAAGCGAGCACCTGGTCCAGGTTGAGTTCAGGGAGAATGGCGGTGACGAATCCAAGTTTCATAAGCGGATACTGTGATGTTGAGAGAATTGTTGGATGACAGGAACCGAGAGAAAATGAAACGGCTTCAACGCGTGCCGGGGGACCGCCAAGTCGCAAACGCTCACGCGATGGTCCCGGAGGCCGCCACTCATGCCACACCTCCGAAGAAGGTGGGATAAACCTCGCCCCGGGCCTCGCGGAGGATCAGCAGCGCCAGTTCGCGCGCGTGATAGTCGCCCCACATCGAGCTTTCGCCATTGGGCACCTTTTGCCCGGGGGCGATGTAATCCCAGCCGTTGGGCCGGTGGTAAATCGAATGCAGAATCAAGCCCTGATGCCGGGGATTGGTGCTCAGATACGGTTCGGAGAACAACGTGCGCGCAATGGTCAGCCCGGCCTGCCGGTAACGCCGGGCCTCCTTCCGGTCGCCGGACGCGTGCAAATAATTGCCCAGCCGGATGAGTCCTTGGGCCGCAATGGCCGCGGCGGAACTGTCCACCGGCTCCCAGGCATTGTAAGGATCGGAAGGCCGGGACTGATAATCGGCCGGCAGTCGGTGCAGATTCGGCGCGCCGGTGTCCCACATCGGAATCCCGTCGGCGCAGCAATGGTCCAGATAATGATCCGCCGTGGCCGTGGCCGCGCGGAGGAAGGTGGAACGGGTGTTCCGCGGGTCCGCCGCGCCCGATTGGCGGCCCGCGCCCGTCCGCGCGTTGGCCTGATGAAAAAACTCCAGCAACTCCGCAAACCCGCAAATGGCCCACGCCTGCCCTCGCGTCCACGTGCTGAAGGCGGAATAGCCCTGCTGCGAATTGGGACAACGAAACACCCCGCTGACCGGGTTGAACACCGCCTCGTGGGTCGTCCGCCCGCGCTCGTCGTACGCATCCCGGCCCTCGCCGTAATAGACGCTGTACCGCGCGGTGTTGCGGGCGTGCTCCAGCAACCGCTGCCGCAGCGAAATTTTCGCGTCCTGCTCCCCCATCAACACGTGCCCCAACTGATGCGCCACCGCGAGCGAGCGGCAGGAGCGGATGGTGTCCACAAAGAGCGAGTGGGGACCGTTGAAACTGTGGATGAACCCGGTGCCATCGGCGAGCCGGGTCCACCGCGCCGCCTGCACCGCGCCGCTGACCTTGAGGGCCAGCTCGCAGAAATTCCGTTCGTCCGCGTTCGCCGGCGTTTTGCCTTCGCGCTGGAGACGCAGGAGATTGCCGTAGGTGGAAAGGTTGTTGAAGCCGTGGTCGTGGACGCCGATGTGCGAGACATGCGGGGCCATGCGCGCCAGCGTGCCGCGCCGGCCGAGGTCGAGAAAACGCTCCTCGCCCATCGCGTCAAACTGGAGCAGCGCCGATCCGTATTGGAATCCCTGCGTCCATTCCGTCCACCCGCGCGAGGTGTAGCGCCCCCGCACGGTGAAAACCGGGGTGCCGGCCGCCGGCTTCCACGTCTGCTCCAGGCTCAGGATTTTTTGCGCCGACAACGCGAACAACCGCTCGATGCGCGGCCCGAGCTGCGGCGGTGCCAGTTTGAAGTCAATCTTGATCGGCATGGTGGTCGTCAATGACGTCGCGTGATCTTGCCCTGAAATCCCGCTTCATGCCAATGGAAATCGCCGGCGGATTGGGCAAGACCGGGGCCATCGTGCCCCTCCACCGGGGGAAGCTGAAAAATGAACGCGCCGGTTAAGGGGCGCTCTTGGGTGAAATTCTCGCGAGAGGTAACCTTTGCGGCGTTTTAATGGGCGCTGGCCTTTTCTTCAACTTGCGTAAAAATCCTTGAGTTAGCGAAAATCAGAGTGCGTAGGGGAAATGAAAAATGCTTTTTTTCCGGACAAATAATCAAGCGTCTTCTTGAGCCGGATATTATCTTGGTGCTCATCATAAACGTGGAAACCGTAAAGCACCGCCGCTGAGGCGCCGATTACGACAATTCCAGCTCCAGTACTTAGGAGAATAGTCCCGCCAGTGACGCCGAGCCCGCCACTCGCCAAACTACCGCCACCCAGCCATGCCAGACTTGCGCTTGTCGCCGAAGCTCCACTCAACGATGAAATGGCAACGCCAGTTCCCGCGGTTGCGTATGTTGAAATTAATCCCAATGTCCCGAGATAGGCCGCCGTTCCTGCTCCCGCACCAGCCGCCCCTGCAAATGCCGTTCGGTTTGCGGCCTGAAGATCGTAGTAGCCCAGCCAATACCCTCCATAGGCAAACAGAATGGCCGTTGCTACGCCACCGATGGCGCCGCCAGCGGCACTGGTAAAGCGGCTCACCGACCGTAATCCGAGAATTTTAGCCGTCGCGGCGGATACCGAATATCCAAGTTCCGTTCGGAGCAGGACATAAGTTACGATATTACCGGTTGCGCTGCCAATCGCAGCGCTTCCGCCGGCCACGGTGGCGATGCCTGCCACACGCCACCAATCCATTGGGGCATCGCCAAGCAGTTGTACTGCGATTTCAATTGGCACTGCGATCAGCACAGCCATTCCGGCCGATTTGGCACTCTCAGCGATTGCAAATTGTGAAAACGAACGGCGCGCGAGAGCTTCTTGGGCTGTCCTTGCGCTGTTTTGAATATCTTGAGCCAGTTGCCGAACCTCCCCGGTTTCCAAGTATGGCATTTGCCTGCGAAGTTCATTCGCCAGCTTGACCTGAATTGCCTCGGACACCCAGGCCGTTCGTGCCAAGGGAAGGGCGATTTTTGCCTTTACTGGCAGTTTGTTCAAATTCCCGCCAGTTGCCTCCACTCTTGTGGCGTCAAAGATATTTACATTCAAAGCGTTGCCATCAAGTTTGACTTGAAAAACGCGCTTGGGAAAATCCATGCGGCCCTCTGCGCCCGCTTGGAATAGTTCCGACAGATTCTTGAGTTGAGTGAGTGCTTTGGGGAGGGATTCCGTCGGGCCGTCGTATTGCCACCGACCCGCCCCTTCGGCCGGCCGCCAAAAGGCCACCGACTCGGAATCACTGAGCGGCACCCGGACGATTCTTTTGGATGAAAGCCCGGCGGGAGTTTTTGCCTTTGGGATTTCGGTCTGGGTGCGAATGGTGTCGAATCGTTTGGCCAGACCAGTCAGCCGCTCGGCCACGTATTCCCGGCTCATTTGAACGCGGCCCGATTTTGTCGTGAGTAGTTTGCTCGTTCCAAACTTTGTTTCATCCACCATCAAACGACGGGGATGGCCGCTTTCATCAAGCTGAACAGAGATGTGATCCAGACCTTGGGGGCCCAGTCTTGGTGAGACATTCAGCCACTTGCCACTACGATGCAGGTAGCGTCCAACCGTTTGATCGCGAATAGCTTCGCCAAGCTCGCCCTTCAAAAGCCGGCCGTTGAGGACTGATTTGGCAATGGCCACGTCCGCCCGGGCGAGGGCCGTTTGAACAGCAACCGAACCGCCGATGACGGCGGCTTCCGTTGTCAGTGCAGCTTGCTGGCGGGCGTCGCCAAGAGCCGCGTTCGTCACAAAAACTGCAATGCACCAAAGAGGAATCCAAGTTTTCATCAGAAATCCTCCAGTTTCTTCTTCGTTGTTTCTGTAATTTCCCGTTGAGTTTGGAATTGTCCGTCTGCATTCATCTTCGCGGTAAGTTTTCCCAAGACATCATTGAATAGCCGACCCGTCTCTGGAGGGAGCAAACTTTGGTCAACGGCGGCGAGTGCTGATTTCTCAAAAATGCGCCTGGCCAAAGTATTGGCTTTTGTCCAATCGAGCGCTCGCCCCGGCGATAACGTAAAGTTCGTGTCCTGATATTCTTGGAACACGGGTTTGCAAACACCGACCACCCACTTTTGGTATGCGTCGAATTGCTTGCGCTTTGAATCAAGTGTGATTTCGCGAATCACTTGTATCGCGGCTTCAGCTTTTTTGCGGCCCGCAATGGATGAAATCTGTTGAGCCGCGGCAACAGCTCTTTCGAGGCACGCATCGGCATACTGGATCACCTTTTGGTGTGTCCCCCCCTTCGCACTCGAAGTTTCCCACTTCTGGTTGGCCGCAAAATTCCTCGCTGCATTTCGTTCAGCCTCAACCTGCGCCAGGAACGGGCGTGATTTTATTTCGGCAACCGCTTCGACATGGTCTTGAATCTGTTTCGGGTACTCGTCAATTTTTGCGCGAAGACCGGAGGGCAAATTGGCCGGGTCAATGCCCCAAAGCTGGGCGAGCGTCGCCTCTGCGGCTTGCAGGAGGGACACCGCCTTCTCGGGTCGCTCGCGGGACGAATCCAGGGTTTTCAACATGACGTCGAGGGCTGAGGCAAGTCGAGTCGCCGTCAAAACGTGTTGCGTTATTTCAAATTCCCGCCCGACGCTCTCCGTAAGGATTGAATCGGGTTGTTCATCGCGAACCGACTCGAGAATTTCGTCCAGATTATTCAAACGGGCGGCAAGTTGTTTCGTGTCCATCCAGCAACTGTCAAGCTGGATGGTGTCGGTGAGTTGTTCGAAGCGTTCCGCCCAATTTACAGGCGCAACTTGCGGTGCTTGCGCTGCCAGCAATTGTTCCTCGTGGTGGGTGGTCTCTGCCAGTAAACTCAACGCGTTCGAAATGCTGGCGGGCGGGATTTGATACAACGAAATTTGCAGCACAGATTTCAGGCGGGCGTAATCCTCCGTTGTGGATTGCGTATCACGGAACAGCAGTTTGGCGTATTCATCGAGTATTGAAAACTCCGACGGAGCGTGGTTGATGGCGCTCAAATAGAAAATCTTTGCCAAGTTCATATCGCCCGCTTGCTCCGCGTCGCGCGCCAGTTCGACGGCCTCCCGCGCAGGCTTTGATTTGTTGGGAAACAGTGCTCCCGAAGTGACGAGGTCGTCCAATTGTTGCCGCATTTCCCGGAAATTGACCGCCCGTTCGGAGCTTTCTGCTTTTTGCGCTTGTTCAAGATTCTGTGAAAGCACCGCCTGCTGCTGTTGCAAGTCGCCAAACCGGCTTTGTTGTTCGGCCGCAAACGTTTCTACACTCCGGCTTAAATTGGTGACTTGGTTGGCCAGTCCAACAGCCCAGTCGTGCTGCTGCTGCAGTTGCTGGTTCACAGCAGAGGGCAGGGATTCTTGCAGTCGTTGCAAGAGGTTAAGTCGGCTTTGCTGCTGGCGTTGAAAAGCGAGAACGATGATCAGAAGAATCACACAGAATCCACACAGCCAGTTAGTCAGATTTGTTTTCATGCTTGTTCGGATTTAATATTTGGGCTGAAACTTCTTGCGCTAGTGAAACGGCTTTTCACTTGTTGGCCACTTCCGGCAACCACAATTTTAGATTGGCCACACGCTCGGCATCGGGCGGGTGGGTCCTGCAGTATTCTGCAATCTTGCTTACGACAGGGGAATTCGTGTTGGACTGCAAAGCTGCCATGCGTTCCCACAAATCAATCGCTGCTTGTGGTCGAAAGCCCGCTTTCGACATCACGATCAGGCCGATGTGGTCTGCTTCAACCTCCTGTTCACGCTTATGCGGTAATATCATGGTCAATAGGGTGGCTTTATCTAAACCTCGCATGAGGTTCGTGACTGATTCCTTCTGGAGGTGCTTTTGGTGTTCCGCCCAATCGGCGATAAAATTCGCCCCAGTCAAAGCCTTTTGACGCAGGACCTCTCGTGTCATAGTCTCACCCCCATGTCGCGCCAGCGCGTGTCCGATTTCATGCGCAATTACAAACGAAAATTCGTCATCGTCCCGGACAATCGGCAGGACTCCCGAATTAACCCCAATCTTCCCGCCGGGGCAGCAAAATGCGTTGAAATTGCTGTTCGCAACCATCCGGAATTCAAAAGAGCACCGGGGGATATTGCTCAAAGTGTTCGCAGCCGCGACCAGACGAAAGGCGATATTTGTCAGCCTTTCTTGTGCTTTGGCTAAATCTGGAGGAATTGAATTCGTTGCCGTCTGCATCCAGATATGGTCTCCGACGTTATTTTCCTGCTCCGTGGAGAATAGATTGAATTGTGTGCGTTTTACCAAAGGCACTTCTGGAAAAAACTGCGGGTAGTTTGTCCTGGCTTTAGCTAGAACCTCCTGTTGAAAGCTTTTGAAAATTGCCGCCCAACGATTTGTAGTCTCGGCTTGAGCATTGCTAAGTGCGATTGCGATGAACAAGCCCGCAACAAGCCAAGGGGAACTTCGCTGCGCTCGGCGGTGAACAAAGGGGGCGCGCAGTGAGCGTGGCCCTGTAGATTTATTCTTTATCGTGCCATTAGTCATCCGTCACCTCATTCCGGGGCAGATTAGCCAATTCGCAATTCTCGTCAAGCCTGATTTTCGTTTGAATTGGGAAAGGCTGGGGACAGCGTGACCCCCTGGCGCCGGGCGAGCGAACCGTGGTCAAATGGCAAGTGATTTGCCTTCGTCCGGTGGCGATGCTAACCAGTGCGGCGACATGAATCATGTGTCACGACGTTCCCCCCGGCTTTGTCGGCCGGGGTTTCCCCTTCGGGTGCGCTTGGGCGGCCGGGGCTTTACCCTGATTGAATTGTTGGTGGTCATTGCCATCATCGCCATCCTGGCCGCGATGTTGTTGCCCGCGCTGACCCGGGCCAAGATGCGGGCCCACCGGATCAGTTGTCTCAACAACGAGAAACAAATGGGCATCGGCAGTCAGATGTACGGCGACGACGACGACAAGAAAGCCCTCACCGGCACGGTCAACTATGCGGACGACGATATGAACTGGCTCTTTCCCCAATACGTTTCCAATCTCAAATCCTTCATTTGCCCGTCCACCCGCAACACCATCCGGAATACCCGGGCGGCGGCGTACAGCGTCGGCCCGTACTGGCCGCCCGGGGTGGACGGAGTCCCGTCCGCTTACCAGGACCGGTTGCATGGGAACACATTTTACGTGCCCGACCTGTTGAACAACGCCCCCGGCCGGCTGGGCACCAACGGGCACAGCTACGAAGTGGCCGGGTTCTTTGCGGGCCAGAACGGCAGCAGCACGGCCAACGGCGTCAACGAACGCAAAACCCAGAACACCGTCGCCTCGCACATTTACCGCACGCCGCAGATCGGCAACCGCTATAACTTCCTCGGCCAACGCGCCAGTCCCGCGGATGTCTGGATCATTTACGACGAGGACGACCCCGGCGGGAACGATCGTCCCCATCAAGATTTCCCCGATCCCGGCGACAATCACGGCGCCGAGGGCGCCAATGTCGTCTTCGGCGACGGCCATGCGGAATGGGTGCCGCAAAAGCTGTATGTGGGCCGGTTCATCCGGGGCACGGACGAAGCCCACGCGCTGGCCGGCACCCGGTGAAATCCCGGAACGATCCTCCGCCTGTTGGGCTCGATTCGCCGCCGTGCGTTTCCGGGAGGAAATGCGCGCCGCGAACGGAACAAAGGCGGATGAAACGCTGCTTGCGATGGTTTGAATCCCTCCGCTAATGTCTCCCGGCCTATGACTTTCGATCAAATTCAAGCGGCCCGCGCGCGTCTGCAGGGCCAGGCTCACGTCACGCCGGTGATGACGTCGCGCCTGCTCGACGCCCGGTGCGGCGCGCCCGTTTTTTTGAAATGCGAGAATTTTCAACGCATCGGCGCGGTCAAATTCCGGGGCGCGTTCAACGCCCTCTCCCAGCTTTCCGAAGAACAGAAGCGCCGGGGCGTGGTCGCCTTTTCCTCGGGCAATCACGCGCAGGCCGTGGCCCGGGTCGGGCAATTGCTGGGCGTGAAAACCACCGTTGTCATGCCGCACACCGCGCCGGTCACGAAGCGGCAGGCCGCGGAAGGGTATGGCGCGACCGTGGTGGGCTGCGAGGCCCGGGACCGGGAAGCCGTGGCCGCGCGGTTGCAACAGGAGCAGGGCAGTGTGTTTGTGCCGCCGTTTGATCATCCGGACATCATCGCCGGGCAGGGCACCACGACCGTCGAGTTCCTCGAACAAGCCGGTCCGTTTGACGCGTTGCTCGCCCCGGTCGGCGGCGGCGGATTGATCAGTGGCACGGCGCTGGCCGCCAAACATCTTTGTCCCTCATGCCGCGTGATTGGCGTGGAACCGGCCTTGGGCGACGACGCCACCCGTTCGTTCCGCACCCGCACGTTGCAGACGGTGGAGAACTGCCTCTCCATTGCCGACGGCACCCGCACGCGTTCGCTCGGCAAACTCACCTTCCCGATCATCCTGCAGCACGTGGACGATTTCTGCACCGTCTCGGAAGAAGCGATCATGGCGGCGGTGCGTTTCCTCTTTTATCACCTGAAACTGGTGGTTGAACCGAGCGCCGCGCTGGGGGTGGCGGCGTTGCTCAGCGGCGCGGGGCGGGGCGGGGGACGAACCGGCGTGATCTTGAGCGGCGGCAATGTGGACGGCCCCACCATGATCCGGATTCTCTCGGCCTCCTGACCAATTTCTCGGCCACCCCCGCACTTCACCGCGCGCCAAGACGGCGGGGCGGGGTCGCTTCAAGAGAGGGGGAGATCATCCGGCGGTTGTTTCCCACGGTCCGGGTAAATTGGCATTGGCGCCGCGGAAGGTCTCTTGTTAGCGTCATCGCATTAGCGAAGAGGACCAACGTATGAGCGCAACACGACAACCAAACAACTTCCCCAAACTGCACAACGCCATGTGGCCCGGCCTCGTTGGCAAGGGCGGCCCCGGCGCCGAACCCGGCATTGACCTCGACACCATGCTCGACCTGACCGCCCAGGCGGAGGTCAACGGCGTCAAGTTCGATGGCGTGGATTTGTTCCTCGCCGACCCGCACGTGAGCATTGATCTCGGCGACGACGGCATCAAGGCGCTCGCGGATAAAATCCAGCGCAAAGGGTTTGTCGTGGGGTCGGTGGTGGCCCCGGTCTGGCCGCCGACCGGCGGATCGGCCATGGGCGGCGAGGAAGACCGCCGCAAGTTTGTGACGGCCGTGCGCAAGGCTTGTCGTATCGCCCGGCAACTGCGCGCCGGCGGGGTGCGACCGTACGGCGTGGTCCGCATTGACACCGCCGGCAGTGTGACGGAGTGGGATCAGGACCCCAAGGGCAACACCAAGAAAATCATCGCCACCTTCAAGGAAGCCGCTAAGGTGGCCATAGACCACGGCGAACGGCTTGCAGGCGAAGGCGAAATTTGCTGGGGCGGCATGCATTCGTGGAAATACATGCTGCAATTGCTCGAGGGGGTGAACCAGCCGAAGTATTTCGGGTTCCAAGCGGACATGGCCCACACGCTGCTTTATGTCCTGGGCTACAACGCGCCGGAACATCGCCTCGTCCCGGCCCGATTCCATTGGCAGCCGGACCTGTTCCACGCCGCGATGAAAAAGCTTACCAAGGCGTTGCGTCCCTGGACGATTGATTTCCACGTCGCGCAAAACGACGCCACCGTGAAAGGCAGCGGGTCGCACGACAAGACCGGCAAACATTGCCTGGCCACCGATCCGAACGGCAAACTAAACATCGCCCGCGACGCCGGCTACTGGCTGCGCGACGATGCCGGCAAGGTAATAAAGAAGTGCAAGCACATCTGCTGGGACGGCTGCATGTTCCCCAACGAGGTGATGATGAAACCCGACACGTGGAACAACATCCTCGCCGCGATGATTCAGGTGCGCGAAAACCACGGTTGGCGGGCCTGAAATCCGGAGAGGACTCGAGCCGGAAGAATTGGCGAGGCCGTCGGCGCGGAGTCGCTTTTATCCCTCCGGGGCAGGGGACGCTAGCGCCAGACTCAGGCTGACATGTTCGGTGGAGAGAAAGGGATCGCGGGGCGCAATTTTCGTGGCGCCCATTCAATCGAAGTGTCGCGCCGGTTTTAGCTTGGCGTTGACGACGCGCCAAGCCCCTCCCGCAACTGCTCCAGCGCGGCTTTTGCATCGCCCAGCACGAGGATGGTCTTGGCGTTGGTGTAGAGTGAATTGGCGACGCCGGAGTAACCCGGATTGGCGTCCAAGTTGCACACCACCACCTGCTTCGCCGCGCGCGCCTCGAGAATTGGCATGCCGGAGATGGGTGTGCCCTCCACCTCAACCGCCGCGGGATTGACCACGTCGCAAGCGCCCACCACCAAAGCCAGGTCTGTTTTCTCGAAATCGGCGTTGATGTCGGGTAAATCGAACAAGAGATCGGCGTCAATTTCGGCTTCCGCCAAGAGCACATGCATGTGTCCGGGCATGCGGCCGGCAATGGGGTGGATGGCAAAGCGCAGTTGCCGGCCCATGGCCCGCAGTTTCTCGGTCAGATGCGCCAGCTCAAACTGGGCTTGCGCCAAGGCCATGCCGTAGCCGGGAATGATGATGATGGATTGCGCCGCGCGCAGGGCCGCCAGCGCGCGCTCCAACGGGGGTTGCCCGGCTTCCTCCGCACTCGGCTCCGCGGGTTTCTCCGCCGCGGGAGGGGGAAGCGCCTCGGCCACAGCCGGCGGCGCGGGTGCGGCGGGGCTGGCGGCCGGGGGCTGCGGCGCCGGCATCAACACCAGCCGCAGACTGCGGTTCATCGCCCGGCACATGGCATAGGTCAGGATGGACCCCGAGGCCGCGACCGTGGCCCCGCAGGCGATGAGCAGACGATTCTGAATGATGATGCCGCAGAAGGCAGCCGCCAGACCCGCCGTGGCATTGAGAAAGGAAATCAACACCGGCATGTCGGCGCCGCCAATCCGCAGCGCAAACACCACGCCCAGCGCCACCGCCACCAGGATCAGCGCCAGCGAACCGTAGAGTAAAGCCGGCGCCGCGGCTTGCAGCACCAGCGCGCCCAGCGCGAGGATGGCCACCAGCAGCGTCGTTTGAATTACGGCATGGCGGGGCAAGAGCACCGGCGTTTGGCGTAACACGCCGGCCAACTTGCCACTGGCAATCAGGCTGCCGCTAAAGGTGGCCGCCCCGACAGTTATGCCCAGAAGCCCCGCCACCTGCCCCGTCACCGGCAGCGTCGCCCCAGCGCGGTTTAGTTCCACCAAGGAGGTCAGAAAAGCTGCGATGCCTCCCATCCCATGCTGAAAGGCAATCATCGCCGGCATCTGGATCATCTTGGTCCGCATTGCGACGACGACCCCGGCCGCGCCTCCGGCCAGCAAGGCCAGAATCACCACCGCTGGATCGCGCAGCGGATTGACCAGCAGCACCGCGATCAAGGCGCCCGCCAGGGCCAGCGCCGCGGCAAGATTCCCGGCCCGCGCCGTGCGGGGCGCGCGGAAGAGGGCGACCCCGAAGAGCAGGATCGCGATGATTCCGAAGTCCAGCAGCAGACGCCAATGGCTATTCATGATGGCGGCGGAACATCTTCAGCATGCGATCGGTGATGGTGAAACCGCCGATCGCGTTAAAGGCCGCGGTGGCAATCGCCAAAGCCCCGAGCACTTTTTCCAGTGGGTTGGTTTCGGCGCTAAATAGAAGGATGCCGCCGAGAATGGTCACCGCCGAAATGGCGTTGGTCATTGACATCAACGGTGTGTGCAGGCGCGTCGGGACCTTGGAAATGAGCAGATAACTCACCACAAACGCCCCCGCGAACACCGCCGCCATGAACAAAAACTGGCCCATACCTCTCTCCCGCGTTTACCGGGCCGTCGCCCCGCCTTCGCCCATGGCTTTCAGCGTTCCGGCGTGGAGCACCCGCCCTTGATGGGTAACCATGGAATGGCGCACGATCTCGTCCTCCAGATCAGGTTTCCCGGGGCCGTTCTTGAACAGGTTGCGGATGTAATTGAGCACGTTACGCGCATACAGCCAGCTCGCATGCACCGCCATGTAACCCGGGATGTTCCAGATCCCGACCAGATGCACCCCGTGCTTGACGGTTTCGGTGCCCGCCTCGGTGACGGCGCAATTGCCCCCCTGGTCAATGGCCACATCCACCACCACAGAGCCGGGTTTCATTTCCCGCAGCATTTCGTCAGTGATCAGCACCGGGGCCACCTCGCCCGGCACCAGCGCGCTGAGGATGGCGATGTCCGTTTCCCGCAACAGCGGCGTCAGCGCTTCCCGTTCTTTCATCAGCCACTCGGGCGGCAGCGCGCGGGCGTAGCCGCCCTGGCCGGTGGCCAAATCCGGGGGCGTCTCAAAGCCCACCACCTTGGCGCCCAGGCTGGTGGCCGACTTGCGCGCCTCCTCCCTGATATCCACTGCCGCGACCGTCCCGCCCAGGCGTTTGGCAGTGGCGACCGCCTGCAGACCCACGACGCCAATCCCGACGATCAGAAACCGCGCCGGCTTGATAGTCCCGATGGCGGTGCCGATCATCGGCACGAACTTGGCGTAGCGATTGGCCGCGATGAGCACCGATTTGTACCCCGTCACCGTGCTCATGGAGGTCAGCGCGTCCATCGGTTGCGCGCGCGAAATTCGCGGAATGTCATCCATCGTCAAGGCGGTGATTTGGCGCGCGGCGAGTTGTTTGACCATGGTGTGGTTGGGCTGTGCGGCCGGATGCAGAAACGACACCAACAGCGCCCCCGGCCGCATCATTTCCACCTCGTCCCGGCCGCTGGCGTGGTCGCGCCAGGGTTGCTTGACTTTTACGATGACTTCGGCGGCGCCATACAAGCTCGCCGCGTCCGGCGCCAGGCGCGCCCCGGCCTGCTGATATTCCTCATCGCTGACCAGCACGCCGGCGCCGGCGCCCGCCTGAACCAGCACGTCGAAGCCCAACTCACGGTAGGCGGCTACCGTCTCCGGCAGCGCGGCCACCCGCAGTTCGTTGTCTAAAATCTCTTTGGGAATTCCGAGGATCATCTGATGCCTTCTTAAATCGTGGCCCCTGAACTAACGGCCCGGGCTGCCCCGCCCCGGCCGCCACCGCGCCCGCCACTTGGGTCCGGCGGGGTGTCATTGCCGTCATACACTGCCATTCGCCGCCGATTAGTATCGCCCGCTTTGGCAAAGTCAATCCTTTTCAGGCCAGGTGCGTTTGATGGGTGGCCTCGGTGTTTCCGGGGTCTCGAAAAGGATTCGGTTGGCTGAAGTTTTTTGTGTCACGACTCTTTGAGAATGTCCCCTTTGGGACTCGCTAAAAATGTCCCCTTGGGGCGGCAGTTGCGGTAACCACTGCCGCCACGATGGGCACATTAACGATGAGTGCGAAAGAGCGGCGAACTGGCGCCGCGCGTTAGCCCGAATATTTCATCAGAGCGGGGCGAGGCGGATTTATGGGGCAAAGCGGAAGTGGATTGGCTTTGAAGCCTCGAAAAGGCTGATTTTTTCCCTACGTGGGCACAGTCCCCCTTACCCCCGTGGTTGATCGGCGTGCCGGGGACAGCACTCCCGAAGGTTCAGCCGCTGCCCAAGGCGCGGAACACCTGGCCGAAGATGTTCTGATACGGATAGGCGCTGGAGAGCCGCAGTTGCACCCGCCGCGTGTTGCGCAACACCACCGCGCCAATCTTCAAGAGTTTCAACCGGATCGTGCCCGCTTGCGCCCGCGCCAGTTCCGTCCCCGCCAAACCCAGCGCCCGCAACCGCTCCAGCAGCACATACCCGCAACTGCTCAAGAGCAGCCGGAACTGATTGGCCCACCAACCACAGCAACTGGTCCGGTCGGCAAACAATCCCAATTGCTGTTCCTTGATCCGGTTTTCCATCTCGCCCCGGGCGCAATACACTTCGTCGTAGAGGGTCTGCGCTGCCCCTGCAAGATTGGTCACCACAAAACGCGGGTTGCTCCCTTGGTCGGTGTGCTCGGCCTTGACCAACACCCGCCGCGCCTTGTCCCAGGTGTCGGCGGCATAATGGACTTCACCAAAGCGCCGTTGCTTCGCCTGGGTTTGCAGGAACGCCTGTTCCGATTGCTCAATCAAACCCCGCGCCAGTGCCTGCACCCGCGCGTTTTGGGCCAGACCAACCAGGTAATGCACATGGTTTTGTTCGCACCAGCGTAACAGGCGCCAGCGGCAAAAGCCCGCATCGCCGCGGAAAATGATCTTCACGTGCGGCCAGGCTTGGCGGAGGCGTTGGACCAACAGCTTCAACACCGCCCAGGCGTGATGGGCCGCCCCCACATTGCCCGGACGCAAATACGACACCAGCAATTGCTCACCGCAAAACACGTAGAGGGGCAGGAAACAATAATCCCCGTAGTAGCCATGGAAGAACGCGCCGGCCTGCCGGCCATGCACCCGGTCGTCGGTTGTGTCAAAATCCAGAATCAACTCGGTGGGTGGAGTGGCAAACGAAGCGATGAACTGATGGACCAACACCGCATGCACCGCCCAGGCGACCTGCCGGTCGGCGCGATTTTCCAGCCGGCACAACGTGGGGCTGGAGGCCAAGGCGCGGTCGCGCTCCACAGCGGTTTGCCAGGCCAGATCATGCCGTAACGTGTCGTGATCATTGAGGTCTTCGTAACCGGCAGCCAGGCCGTAGAGGCGCTGGCGGATCAGCGCCAGCAGCGGATGCTTGATCCGGCCGGGCGCGCGCGGATCGGGCAGCACTTGGGCCAGTGCCTTGGTCAAGCCAATCCGCCGGTCGGTCTGGCGCAGCAGCGCGATGCCGCCGTCGCTGGTCACGTTCCCGCCAGTGAAACTGGCTTGGACGGCGCGCTTTTTTACCGCTGGAAAAGCGAAGACTTCCGAGTTACAAACTGTTCCCGTCGCAGCGATGTGGTTTTCTGTCATTTAACCCAATAGACATTGGGCCGAAACTTCCGTTGCGACTTTTTTAGTGAAGTTTTCGGGTTAGGTGAGGATCTCTGGTCGGCCTCCGCTCCGCTCCGGCCTCCCAGCGTCCCCACCCGACGCACGGAGAACAACAACAGAGCCAGGGGACATTATCTCCCGAGTTCTTAGCCGGAACGATGCAGTTGATCCAGGTGGAACGGCCAAGCTGGCCGTTCTGGGCGGCAACCTGCCGCCCAGCCGAGCGCACGGAGATCGCACACCATTGGGTTCGCACTCTTTGCGTTCGGCTGTCGGGCTGGTAGCCCGACAGAACGGGCCAGTGGCCCGTTCCACCCAAACTCCAATCGAATCGTTCCGGGTTAGGAGGACATTCCTGAAGAGTTTTGACAGGCTGAAGTTTTTTGTGCCCTTTGCGGGTCATCGTGATTACACTGTTCCAACCTATGGCTAAAAAACCTCTTCGCATCGGCATGATCGGCTGCGGCTTCATGGGTCGGGCCCACAGCAACGCCTACCGCAAGGTCGGCAACTTCTTCGACCTCGAACACGAGTGCGTCCTGCAAGCCGCCTGCGCGCGGAACAAGAGGAACGTCACCGCCTT
>Ga0255342_1001123_pt1 | contig 40177 bp, 60 predicted proteins | sample wastewater_treat_3_FD_192416 | JGI IMG/M metagenome (GOLD analysis project Ga0255342, IMG submission 192416) | Wastewater microbial communities from Lulu Island WWTP, Vancouver, Canada - plant14 | ecosystem: Engineered > WWTP > Wastewater > Unclassified | place: Canada: Vancouver, British...
AATGTTGATATGAAACTAAAGAAATGTCCCTTTTGTGGAAAAATCATAGATGAATGTAATACATGCGGTGATCAGCGCATATGTCCCGAATTTTCTAATGCTATTGATAATGCTATTAAAAATGCTATTGATAGTGTTATCAATAACGATATTGATGAATGTTTTAAAACAGCTAAAGAAGCTAAAACAATTAGGATAGGAAATTTTGGAAATGAAATTTATATAAGAGATTTTGAAAACGGAGGTTTCACTGTGTATTTTGAAGATTTTCCTGAAATTATTGCTGAAGGCGAAACTATCGAAAAGGCTCAAAGAAATCTCTGGGATACATCTTTCGATGTTCTTAAGTATTTAGCGAGTAAGTGAAACTTTTAAATGTTTTATATATAAAATAAATTATATGCAGGGTAGAGCAGTAGGTAGCTCGCGGGGCTCATAACCCCGAGGTCGTATAAAACGGTTCGATTCCTACCCCTGCTACTACGTAATTTTGCCTCATGGTGTAATGGTAGCACACAGCCCTTTGGAGGCTAGAGTTAAGGTTCAAATCCTTATGAGGCAACTAAATTTTATTCATCATGTTAATTAAAAGTTACGAATATTCAGGGTTTTTAGTAGAAATTCATCAACATCCTATTTATAACGATTACGAATTTGTAATCAAAACGTTTGATGCTAAAAAAGTCAAAGGTACCAGTACAATTCCTTGTTCAAGTGAAGGTGATGCTCATAATGCAGCACAAAATATGATTAAAAATTTTAAATAATGATTATGACAGAAGTGAATGAAAGCAACTTTGAAGAAGTTGTACTAAAAAGTGACGAACCAGTATTGGTTGACATGTATGCACCATGGTGTGGACCATGCCGTTCAATAGCACCTATTTTAGAAGAACTTTCTAAAGAATACACCGAAACTGTTAAAATAGTGAAATGTAATGTTGATGAAAATCCCAATATTGCAGTTAAATATAAGGTTCGTAGTATTCCTACAGTCCTCTATTTTAAAAATGGACAAGTTGAAAATTTATCAATAGGCGCATTGCCCAAACAGTCTTATAAGCAAAATATTAATCTTTTGTTATCATAAGAAAAGGGACTTAAGCCCCTTTTTTATATAACCTTGTGTTTATTCGTTTATTTTAGAATTGTGTTCCGCAATGTGGGCAAAACTTATGAGAAGTTTTTTTACGTTTTGCACCACATGATGCGCAATAAATAACTAAATCAGATGTTTCAAAATTTTTTTGAGATTGTGGAAGAATTTTCCACTCAACTTTCCACGAATAATATGAATTAAATTCAGTTAAGTCTTGTGTAAAATATTGGTTTGATTGAGAACCTTGTTCTACTCTTCCTGTTTCAGTCGTTGATTTATAGCAACATGTGTTATTAAAATCACTAGACATATATACTTGATAGCCTTCACCCATAGACGAATTTCCATCAGTAGTTGTTGTTTTCCAAAATGGCCTTCCTGAAGTAGTAGATATCCAATAATATGTTCCTATAGGGTATTTTTCTTTATAAAACTCAACTTCGACTAAACCATTTTTTTCAATAGCTTGTCTTGTATCCGGATCATCGGAAACTGTATATGTATTAAATAAAAATTTACGAGCGCTATCAAGATACCTTTCAAGATATACACGTTCGCCTGGGCGCAATACAATACCTGCCATATTGATATATACGCCATTTAATTTAATTTTTGCTAAAACTTTTGATTGTGTAGGATTAAAGAGTTCTAATTCAAACTCATCTCCTGAATTTAGATAAACTGTTCGATTGTACTGCTTTACTCGTTGTTTACTCTTAGTAACAAATGCTGTCGGCGCAAAAACCGTTTGATAAGAAATTCTTTGTTTCATATTCCTTATTTTTTTATTTTATTTAAAAATTTATTCATTGGTGTTTCTCCAATTCGAATGTTTCAAGAACACTAAACTTTTAAGCACAAGGTTGATATAAATTATATATCTTATATGTTATAAATATGAAAAGTTTTAAACAATATGCATTAATTTTTTGTTTTTTAACCAGTTCGTTTGGTCTTTTTGGCCAAGGGATAGTTACCGATGTTGATGGTAATACTTATAATACAGTAAGAATAGGTGATCAAGAATGGATGGCTGAAAATTTAAAGACGACTCATTATCATGACGGCCAAGCTATTTTAACATGGAAAGATTCGTTACAGTGGATGCAATATGCTTCTTCACAAGCCGCGTATTGTTGGTACAAAAATGATTCCATTACTTATAAACCGTTATATGGCGCATTATATAATTGGCATGCAGCGCAAGATTCTCGTTTATGTCCAATTGGATGGAGAGTTCCTACGCAACAAGATTATATTGATTTAATACGTACAGTTGATCCTAATATAGCAGCACCGGTGTTATTAAGTGAAACTGCAGGTAAGGCCCTTAAAGAAACTGGACATGCCAATTGGCCGCCTTATGAAAATATTGAAGGCTCAAATACAACGGGATTTTCGGCTATTGGTGCCGGATGTCGAGGATGGTCAGGATGGTATAATGCTGCTCCTTATTTTGGATATTTTTGGACGTATGGGTCTCATTGGAGTTTGGCATTACGTTGGGCAACTGATAGGGTATTCATGAATGATAGTGCTGCAACATATGTAGCAATTTCGATACGATGCGTCAAAGGATATAGTTTACCAGTTTATGGCCAACTTTTTAACAAAACTTTAACAAAATAACAATATCAACTAATCATTTTTTGATTATATTTGTTTTGTACAATTAAATATTGTTTCACACAATATTTAAAAAGTGTTTAACAAAATTTTAACATTATGTAACAAAAGAAAGATTTTTCAATTGTATATATAACTTATATACCAATTTGTGGTGAGAAGACGAGATACTTCGAGACTGGCCTTATAGTAATCAAATACTCGACTTCAGTTTTCCCGAATTTTGATATTTTTTTATTCAAACTTTTTGTCAAAATGCCCGGGAAATTAATCTCAGGGCATTTTTAATTTTTATGGCATGAATACATTGAGACAAATAGATGATGCAATTATAATAAAAGAAGTGTTTGGAAGTTTTAAGGTTCTTGATGATATTGAACCCTGGGACATTCCGGCAGTTATTCAGTTTGCAAGAATAGTTTACAATTATACTAAAATGCAAGATAAAAAATTTAAAAAATAATTCTTTGGGTAATATTGCCCAATAGTAAAAAGGAGGTAATTATGTCACGTTACAATGAAAAGAGAATTAGCAATCTAGAAGTGCAAAAAACTGTAACTCATCAAGGAGGAACCGGACTTACACAGAAGCCTGAACATGAACTTATCGGCATTCTTTCAACCGGTTTGGACAACACCAACACGTACTATGAACAAGAAAATGAACGTGTAACACGTTTGAGCAATGTCATTGATCGTGTAGCCAAGAAAGATCCCGTATTTGCGGCTAAGGCGCTTATATATGCACGTACTGTTTTTGGACAGCGTTCTGTAACCCATGTGGGTGCAATTGAATTGCTTCCATATCTTACAGGTACTGAACTTGCAAAGAGATTTTACTCAAAACGTGAACGTAACGCTAACAAAGGCGGTATTGTCTATCGTCTTGATGATATGGCTGAAATTCTTGCAGTATATCAGGCTAAGAATGGTGTAGATGCACCAATTCCTAACTCTATAAAGAAGGGTTTTAAGGATGCAATTGAAAATTCGGATGCATATTCTCTTGCTAAGTATCAAATGAAGTCACGTGCTATTTCACTTGTTGATATTGTTAACCTTGTTCATCCATCACAAACTAAGATACAGGGTACTGTTGATATTGACGTAGCTGAATTTCAAAAGGCTGTGATGGGAACTAAGTTCGAAAAGACAGCATTTGAAGTTAAGGACGGAAAGGTAACTATCCCAACTCTTATGGCTCTTGTACTCGGTCTTCTTAAGCAATTTAATACTGTAGAAGATAAGAATACTGAAGCAGGTAAAATTGTCGCAGAAAAGGTAAAGAAGGGCGAAATTTCTGCTGAAGAAGCAAAGAATGAACTTAATGAAGCCAAAACTGATAACTATAAGGAGCTTATTGAAACTAAGAAAATTGGTTACCTTGCGCTTCTTCGTAACTTAAGGAATATTCTTAAGACAAACAATACTGAATTACTTGATAAGGCATGTGAACTTCTTGTGCAAAAGGATTTTATCCGTAAGTCACTTGTATGGCCACACCAGATTGATTTGGCTTTAGAAATAATGCTTCTTGAATTCTCAGGTCAGGCAATGGCTAAGATTACTAAAGCTCTTGATGAAGCTTATGAACTTTCAATTCCTAATCTTAAAGAATTGCTTCCAGAAGGAAAAACTGCAGTTGTATTTGATACATCAAGATCAATGGCAGGTGGTTGGTACAATAAAGTGTACGTTAATAACAAAACTGTCATTAATAAGTCTCCAGTTGAAAAAGCTGCACTTATAGCCGCTACTTTTGCAAAAGGAGTATATGGAGATGTGTATCAGTTCGCATCATTTGCTAAGCAAATAACAGGCTGGAATCCAAACGACTCTATAAATACTCTTAAAAAGAATTTTATGTCTCATACGGGAGAATGTAATCATGGAACTAACTTTGGTTCATGCTTCGCATTGTTTGAACAAACTGATAAAAAATATGATAGAGTAATCATTATATCTGATGAACAGGATGGTTATAACAATGTTGAAAGTAGTTACAAGTCATATTGCGATAAATTTGGGACTCCATACGTTTATATTGTAAATGTCTGCGGATACGCAAGTACTTCTCCTATAAAAAATGGTCAAAGAGTATTTAGACTTTATGGTTATAATCAGGATCTTTATGATAAGATTACTCAAATGGAAATCAATCCAGCAGTTGTGATTGATGAAATCAACAAGATTGAAATTTAAAAAAAGGAACTGAAATGTTCCTTTTTTATTTTTTATATCATTTTTAACATCTGGTATTTCTTTATATCAAATAATTTTATTATATTTGTAATATGAATAAATTTATATAATGAAACACTTTTTTCTAAAAACTGCTTATTTACTTGGACAAGAATCTAAATGTGTTTCTAAACAGGTAGGGTGTGTTATTGCCAAAGATAAACGTATTATATCAACCGGCATAAATGGTACACCTCCAGGATATAAAAATTGCTCCGATCAATTTCCAAACTATGACCCTAAAGTTGATAGAGAAAAACATCATCTGTGGTCAAAGATATATGAAACTCATGCTGAGATAAATGCTATTGCCTATGCAGCAAGAAATGATATAGGCATTGATGGCGCTGAACTTTATACGATTCTTCAACCTTGTGATGATTGTCTAAAAAGTATCATAGCAGCCGGAATTAAAAAGATCTATTATGTTAATTCTTATGATAAGGCATCTTCAAATAATGAACTTTGGGATCAAATAGAATACGAAAAGGTAGAAGATCCTGAATTATTGGCATGGATAGAACAACAGAATAAATATTTTTGCGAAAATAAATGGCATGATAACATAAATGACATCAATTACAAACTTGTAGTCTCAAGAATCAGAGAAGCATTAAAAGACTATATCATAGAACATAAAATTAAATCACTTGTTCTTGGAGTGTCTGGAGGTTTAGACAGTTGTGTATGTGCCGTACTTGCTAAACCAGTTTGTGATGAACTCGATATTCCTTTAATAGGGCGAAGTTTACCAACCGTTTCAAATACAGATGATGAAAAAGAAAGAGCAAAACGAACCGGAAAACTTTTTTGCACAGAATTTAAAGAAGACAAGAGTATTGATATAATCAGAAGGTCTTTTAGAGATGTTAACTTAAATCCACGTCCTTCAATATTAGAATACAGTGTAGAACATATGACTAAGTGGAAAATTCGAGAAGGAAATATACAAGCGCGTCTTCGTATGATTTATCTTTATAACATTGCGGCAGAAACAAGCGGTATGGTTTTAGGCACTGATAACTATACTGAATATCTTCTTGGTTTTTGGACAATACATGGAAATCCAGGCGATTATGGAATGATCGCAGAACTTTGGAAAACTGAAGTTTATGATATGGCCGAATGGTTAGCAAATAACGAATGTGAAGGTGAAGCAAGTAAAATAATAATGGATACCATAAATGCTATGGCCACAGATGGTCTTGGTGTTTCAGATGGCGGAGATATGGAACAAATACTTCCTGGTCGGAAAATAACGTCAAGAGAAGGTTACAAAGAAATTGATAAAATACTTCGAATCTGGGAAAATTTACATACTCTTGGATCAACACAGAAAGCGATAATAACTTTAGCATATGAAAATCATCCTGCGATTAAAAGATATCTTGGCACAGCCTTCAAAAGAAATCACCCTGTTAACATTAAACGTAAAACTTTGATACCATGAGAAAACAAAAAGCACTAATAGTCGTCGATATGCAAAACGACTTTTGCCCAGGAGGAGCTCTAGCAGTTACCGATGGAGATAAAATTATACCAACAATAAATGATCTTCTGACAAAATTTGATCTTGTAATTTTTACAAAAGATTGGCATCCAGCAAATCATTTAAGTTTTGCTTCTGCCCATGAAGGGAAGGATCCTTATGATTCTTATAACGGTGATGTTCTGTGGCCTGATCATTGTGTCGAAAATACACCTGGCGCGGAATTACACCCTGATTTAGATTTAACAAAATGCCAAAAAGATTTTTATATCTTTAAAAAGGGAACTGACATAAACAGTAACGGTTATAGCGCGTTTGAGAACACTGAACTTCAAGAATTTCTTGATGAAAGGGGAGTTACAGAAGTATACATATGCGGATTAGCCACAGATTATTGCGTTAAGAATACTGCAATAGACTCTGCATTAGCAGGTTATGATACATATGTTCTTGCAGATGCATGCAAATCGATAGATTCTGATTTGACTCAGACAAAACAAGAACTGTTTGAAGCTGGAGCATATTTTGTAGATACTTGGGCAATTGGGCTTTAAATCTTAAAGTCATAAGTATATGTGAAATAAATCATTAATGCTATAAAACTAAATCAACAATGAAAAAGTTTATATTTTTTATCTTGTGCCTTATAATATTTGTGGGATGTTCAAATTCAGAAACTTCTACATATAACGCTATGGCAACAGAAAAACCATTACATACATATACCGTTGAATATGCAGGCAAAATTGATACAATTGTTGCTCAAAGATATAATATGGGTAATTTTGTAGGCTATGGTCGTGCTGTTCATTTTTATGTGGATACCGCTACTATAACTACTGTTTTGATTCCTAAAAATAGAGAATTCGTTATAAAGACAATAAAGTAATTGTTATCTCTCGAAATACCTGCAGCTATCTTTACGCTTCTAAGTGTATGGTATGCAACAGAACGAAACATTTAGTCGTGGCTTGTAGGAATATGTGCTGTTTGCTTATTTGCATTTATATTTTATAACACAAATTTATATGCTAATTTTGCATTGCAAGGCATATTTTTCATTCAGGGTATTGCGGGAATAATAGTCTGGTATCATAATCGAGAAACTAATGAGAAAAATAAGTATATAAAAACTAAAGTTGAAAAACTTTCAAATAAGGGAAGGCTTGTTTATATCACGCCTGTATTAATTCTTTATTTGATAGTTTCTTGTTTTTTAAGCAAATATACCAATTCAGCTATTCCTTATATTGATTCATTGGTAGCTACATTAAGTTTATTTGCAAATTATTTGCTTGTTCGTCGAAAAATAGAAAGTTGGTGGATATGGATATTGGTTGATGTTATATATGTTGGTTTATTTATTAGTCAAGGTTTATATGTTTCATCGGCTCTTTATCTTGTTCTTTTAATTATTTCTATTAAAGGGTTTATCAATTGGAACATAACATTAAAAAGTTACTTATAAATTTTTTTATTTCAAAAATTTTGAATATATTTACAAAATATAAAATAGATTATGAATAAGATTATTGATAGCATATTGGATAATGATCTTTATAAATTCAGTATGCAGCATGCAGTTTTACAAAAGTTTCCTAACGTAAAAGTTAAATATACGTTTACTGATAGATCAAATGAAAAATACCCTGTAGGTTTTGATTATGCTCTTATTATGCAAATTAATGCAATGGAGAATCTTCGTCTTACTGATGGTGAAAAGTATTTTTTATCAAAGATAAAATATTTTCCGCAATCATATATCGATTTTCTTAGAGGATATCAGTATAATCCAACTGAAGTTAAAGTTTATTTAGATAAATTTCAACATTTGCATATAGAAATTGAGGGTTATTGGTATCGTACAATTCTTTGGGAGGTGCCAATTCTTGCTATTGTGTCAGAACTTTATTATAATATGACTAAGCAAACTCCTAACATAGAGTTTGAAAAAAATATCGAAAAGCTTCGTAAAATGGAGGCGCATAATGCTTATTTTGCAGAATTTGGCACCCGTCGTCGTTTTTCATATGATGTTCAAAACGATGTTGTCCGTACATTTGCAAACAATGCTAATCATTGCTTTGTTGGCACTTCTAATGTTTATTTTGCACGTAAGTATAATACAAAACCCATAGGCACTATGGCCCATGAATGGATTATGGCTCATGGAGCTTTGTTTGGATACAAATTTGCCAATAAAATAGCACTTGAAAACTGGGTGGATGTTTATGGTGGAGATCTTGGTATCGCTCTTTCTGATACTTTTACAACTGATGTGTTTCTTCGTACATTTGACATGAAATTGGCAAAATTGTTTGACGGTGTTCGTCAAGATAGTGGTGATCCATTCGAGTTTGCAGATAAAATAATATCACACTATGAATCTCTTGGGATTGATCCAACAACAAAGACAATAATTTTTTCAGATGCCCTTGATATTGATAAAGCAGTTGAAATTAAAGAATATTGTGTAGGTAGAATTAAATCTTCGTTTGGGATTGGAACACATCTTACAAATGATGTAGGAGCAAAACCTCGTAATATTGTAATTAAACTTTCCGCTGTTGATGTTAATGGTAAATGGGACTCTGTTGTTAAACTTTCAGATGATAAAGGTAAGCATACGGGAGATAAAGATGAAATTGAATTATGCAAAAATAGCTTAAGAATAAACTAAGATTTCGGTATTGAACACGCAAAAAGTATATTACGTCATGTACGTTTAGCAAATAAGTTATTGTTCATTGACACTGGATTAATTACTACAAAATCTTATGCAAAATTTTTCTTTAACGAAGTTCCTAATTATGAACCTTGGGTTGAAGCTGCAAATAAAATAGATTATTACATATATTTGGACTCTTCGGCGCCTTATGTTAATGATGGAACACGTTTGCCCGAAGAAAAAAGAAATGAACTTAATAAAGCGCATATAAAAATGTTCACTGAACAAAACTTAACATTATACAAAGGCTTTCATTATTATAATGATATGCATTATACAAAAGGGATTGATCCTTATGAATTTAGATTAAAGGAAGTTATCGAATATATTAATTATTTAACATTAAAACTTTGAGCCATGACAAAAAAGGAAGTTAAGCAATTACAAAAAATCGTTGATGAGTACAACAAACGAAAAAAAGAAAAGAAATTATCTTGGAGACATCTGTTAAAATTAACAGAAGGTTAACAAAATGGTGCATTAAGTTTAAAAACTTTATCATATTTGCACCATATATATTTTATAAGTTCTTTGAAAATAGACACGACTGTAGTGAGTTTTTGTGATACATCGTATTCATCAATGACGCAAGTCGAATTAACCTAGAGTTAAATTAGTTTTTGATTCAATGATGGCAGGGGATTTGAATACTATTCAAAAACCTGAGCGTAGAATGCCTGATGAAATGAAAAAATACATTTCATATCTACGAAGAATGTGGCAGGGAACTTAAAAACCTCCGGAGAAACAACTCCTAAACATTCACAAAGACAGATGTTCTCAGTTACAATTTTAAAACCGTAGTTACGAGTGGAGATACTTCGTAAGAAAACCAAAACCCGCTATGGAAACATAGTATATTTGTATGAAAATGCTTTAAAAACTCTGGTTCCCGAAGGCCAGAGAAAAGCAACAAGAGAAAACTTGTAAAAACGCTCTCTCTTTTTTCTCGGTACGCTTTAAGGTTGGGTCACTTAATGTGTCCCAGCCTTTTTTATTTTAAAATAAATAAAATAAAGCAGCTATGTTTGGTGAAGATAAAAAGAACTTTATGCGTGGATTTTCATTAAGTCCTAATAAATTTTTTGATGGATATATCCCTCTCAAAACTGTAACATACTGTGTAGTTATCATTTATGACAACAATTTTCGTAAAGAAATTTATGGAATTGAAAATCCCTGGCAATTTATAAATGGCGTAAAGAAAAATCCTCGAGTTAAATCTGCATTCATAAAAGATGAAACAATAGCGTAATGGCAAAATATTTTTTAGATAAAGATCTTCGATTTAAACGAGTAAGGCTAACAATTTCACAAAAACTTATTCGTATTTTTTTGTTTTTAATCATTTCTTTAGCATTAGGGGCACTTTATAATTTTGCTTATTACAAAGCATTTGGGTCGGTTAAAGAAAAACAACTTGAAAGAAAACTTGAAGAAAGTAAACTAAACTATATTTTGCTTGAAAACAGATTTGAGTACATAAGAAACGAATTAAGCGATTTGCAATCTTCAGATGAATCATATAGAAATATCTTAGATTTAACTTATTTGGATTATAATTCATATGATCGAACCGATAAAGATTATGAGGAATTTAATGATTTTGCATATCCTGAAATTATAATCCCGATGTATAAAACATATGATACTATAATGTATCTTGTAGAAAAACTGGAAACAAGTTTTTATGAATTAAACACGGAAACACAAAATTGGATACATCGAATTGATCATCTTCCATATATTTCTCCTGTAAATATCGCAATTAGAAGGGGCGAGGGCATAAAGTTTAGAGAAGTTCATCCCATATTAGGTTATCCTACATGGCATCATGGCCAAGATTTTAGTGCTCCATTAGGAACACCTGTTCATGCTACTGGTGCCGGTAAAATAATATACATAGGATATGATAAAGGATTTGGGAATTTTGTTAAAATAGATCATGGATACGGTTTTCAAACAATATATGGGCATTTAAGCAAATTTAACGTTAAAGTAGGACAAGATGTTAAACGTGGAGATATAATAGCATATTCAGGAAATACAGGTTATTCAACAGGACCGCATCTTCATTATGAGATACACTTGTATGGAAGATATCAAAATCCATTGCATTTCTTTGGTGATAATTTATCTGAGGATGAATACATTGATATGATAGATACACTTAATCAACTTTTTAAAAAATAATTGCCAAAAATTTTCTCAATTCAGAGAAATTGATTATATTTGTCTTAGAAATTAATTATTTTCATTATGACAAACAAAAATCGTCCCGAAACTTATTATGATACTTATAGTTCAGCTGTAACTGCCGTGTACCAGTATGTTGAAGATAATGGTTACAAAATTGATGAAGATGATTGGTTTCGTCGGGTAACTCTTGGCGGAAAACCAAAGGCCGGCGAAACAAAAACATCTTGGGGCATAGGCCTTTCTAAGAACGGCAAAGAACTTCGCAAATGTTTGCGCATAGATGTTTATCGGATTCAGATGCCGGACTACACAAACGACAGATTTGAACTTAATTGGTACATTTCATAAAAATAATTATTCAAAATTTTTATTTGTCAATAATTATTGTTATATTTATACTAACAATAAAATAATACCGTTATGAAAAACGATGAAGCTTTTAAACAGAAGGGTAAAAGAATTGGTGCAGCAGGCGGATTTTTTAATCAGCTTATGAGTCATAACAGTACAGTGCCTGTTGTAGGCAAAGGTGCTACTATTTTACTTTACAGTGATCGTCATGCATATGAAATACTTTCAGTTGACGAAAAGAAAAAAACTGCTGTTATTCAGAGATATAATCCTAAAAGAATTGATGGCCTTGGAATGTCGGATTCTCAGGATTACGAATACAAAGAACTTACCGGCAAGCCCATTAGTATTTATTACAAATGGGGTGGATGGAAAACTAAACAGAATGAAGTACGTTTCACAAAAGAAGCAACAGAAAAATATGGTGAATTTGGGCCCAGACTCCATGAAGCATACAAAGAAGCTAATGGCGAATACAACCATAACTCCCGAATTTGTACGGTTATTCCTGGTCTTACGGAAGCACATACTGTATGGCACGGAATAAACATCATTTTTGGCGTAAAAAGAGAATATTACGATTATTCATTTTAACAATTAATATCATGACAATAGAAATCATTTATCACGTTTGTGCATTAATTTTTGCATTGCTTTGGTTCTTTATGAAATTGACCGTTTCGGGCGGTGCTTTTTTTGAATTTACTGTTAAAGCCTTTTCAAAACTCGGCTCGGTTTTTGTAATGGGATACGCCTTAGTTCAGATTTTTAAACTGATTGGTGTGCTTTAATTTAATTAAAGTGAATAGATATATAAAGATGAAAATGAGCGAAGATATTACTCGTGCAATTGCAATATCTGCTACTGGCAGCGTAACGTATTATGTTTTTCTCGAATCATTTACAGATATTAACGAAATAATTGAACTTGAAAATATGGCAGTTATAAATGCTGCTCAGAATCGACATCGTCTTTTTAAAGTATATGGAAATGAAGATGGCGATCAAAAATTTTATATATCATATAATTAATTGTGTTTAAACAGATAAAATATTATCTATTCATTGTATTTTTACTTCTAAGTAATTACATATATGGACAGGACGCCACATTCACCCAGTTTTACGCTAATTCTTTATATCTTGCTCCTTCATTTGCCGGAGCAACCGGCGAAAACCGTTTAATACTTGCATACAGAAATCAATGGCCTCAAGTATCCGGTGTATTTAATACCTACAGTTTATCTTGGGATAATTATTTACCTGAATATAAATCTGGAATTGGAGTACTTGTAAGTCATGATGTCGCAGGTTCTTCAAATTTAAGCATATCCAACATAGGGCTATTATATTCATATGATATAAAACTAAATGATTATTGGTATGCAGTTCCAGGAATATCTCTCAAATCAAGAATTATAGGCATTGATATCCATAAATTAATTTTTAATAGTCAGGTTGGAGCTATAATTCCGCCAATAACACCGCCTATATTTGATAATAAAATTGTTATGGATTTCGCGGCGTCCGTTCTAATTCATAATGATAGATATTGGAGCGGATTTGCAGTAGACCATTTATTAAGACCTCAACAGTCTTTTTACAATGACGGCGCGCGCTTACCATTAAAATATAATTTCATTTTTGGTGGTCAGATTTATCGAAAAACCCGTACAATACAAAAAGATAAAGACGTTCTTTCTATATCTTTGAATATGCAAACACAAAAAGAATTTTTTCAAGCAGAATTTAATGTATATTATGAAATTAATTCTTTAGTTTTTGGAGGAGGTTATCGAGGATTAATTTTTGCAGATAAACAAGTAGGTGATGCTATAATTGGGCTTGTAGGGTATAAAGGAGATTATTTTAATATTGGATATAGTTATGATTTCACAGTGTCTAAATTATTAGGATCAACTGCAGGTTCACATGAAATAACTTTTACGTACAAATTTGATTATATTAGAGCTGTTAAAACGCAAAAGGTTAAAGCAATTCCTTGTCCCGAGTTTTAAAGCTAAAAATATCTATGATAAATATAAAAAAGTTGCTAAAATATTTTTTTATTTCAAAACTTTTTATTATATTTACAATAGAAACTTAAAATAAACGTTCTTTAAAATATTTGCTCGATATGTGAATGATGACCCCAAAGGTTAAACCCGCATTTTATACGCGGGGATTTGTCTTTGTATTCCTTAAATGGAAAATAAAACGCGCCCTTAGGCAAGGCTTTTAAACGTTTTATTACGATGAACATCTTATCATATTTATCAGTGCTATTAAGGTCGGAACTTTAAATCACATAATCACCTTTTCTACTTTTATGGTGTAAAATAGACAAAGAGTCAGGGAACGAAGAAAGTTCGCTTGTTAGCTTTTCGTTCCTAATGCGATACTCCATCGCTAGACACTACGCAACTATGGTGTAGGCAGGAGACAGCAAGAAAACCTTAAGCAGATGGTTGCACCAGTGTTCGAATTTCCCGAATACAGCTTAAGAGTATATAGATACTGCCAGTATATAGAAAGATTTTCTCTCTGAAGTATTAGACGCCAAGGGCATGGTAAGGAAACCCTAGTATGGAAGAGAGAAATTGCCTATTTTTTAATTGAAAATTTTTTGAAAAAAAGTGCAAAAATATTTTTTTATTTCAGAAATTATTGTTATATTTGTATTATTAATTTTTAAAACATACTTATATGAAAGGTACGACAAGTAAAAGAATCAGAAGAAAAAGCGCATATTCTTTGTTAGATGAACAATTAAAAAGAGGAACTAAACCTGAAAAAATAAACGGCAAAACAACAGCCAAAATGATTCCTTTATCTGAAGCAGATAAAAAGAGAATTTCGACAGAAATGGAAAAACTGTCAAAGAAAAGTTTTTAATTTTTTTAATTTAATATAGATATGGCAAAATATCGTGTAGTAGCTTATAAGAATGGGTTATATATTGCTAGGCCTGATACAATCTGGGCAACCAGAGATACAAAAGCAAGAAAAGGGCACAATAAAGAAGGTCTTTTAAAAGGAGAATATTGGACACTGGAAAAAGTACAACAGAAATTTTTCTTCTGTGGAGACTGGGTTCACTATGGAGGAAAGTTTAAAAAGTTAAGCGAAGCCTATAAATATATGGATGATAATAGTTTACAAGGTAGTGGTGCATACGATGATATGCCCTAATAATTACAAATTAATTTTTGCAATAAGTAACAAAATCGAAAACTTTTTGCTTGATATATAATAAAATAATAAAATAACAATTTAAAAAAGCAAACACATGGAACGCATGGCGAAACATATTAATAACGTGAATTGGAATGCCGATGATAAAGGCATTAGAGGAATTCATACGCCCGTGATACAGAATGTTTTTGAATTGTAACTACAACAATTATAAAAATTATTAAAGCGGGCAAACTTAAAGTTACTCGCTTTTTTTATTGTAGTAAATGATCTTTGACATGTTGATAATAGCACTCTTGGCAGAATGGTTATGCTCCGGACTTTTAATCCGGGTTCGAAAGAACGATGTGGGTTCGAATCCCATGGAGTGCACAATCGGGGAGAAAGTAAAAAACACTCTTGTTAACTTTCTCACTTTGGTGTAGTGATTATAAGGGTTACATCGAAAGCAATTTTGTTACAATTGAAAGGTTGGTGAAACTCCAGCTCTCCCCGCCAAGACCTCTTGGCACAATTGGTTAGCGCACCACACTTTTAATGTGGGGGTTCTGGGTTCGAGTCCCAGAGGGGTCACTCGATCGGTTAGCACTATACATGACAGTTAGGAAGTGCAAATGAGCACATACCCGAAATAGTTTCCTAAACTATTAATCGTAATTGGAGGTGAAAATAAGGGTTCGATTCCCTTTGTGCTCACAAACTGTAGTTAAACAATGAGTTACTTCGCATCCTAAGCGAGAGACACAGGTTCGATTCCTGTACCCCCAACCAAGTTTATATCGGGGGTTGGTGTAGTGGCAGCACTCTAAAAAATACTCAAGTTAAATTTCTCAGTTTACGCGCCATTGGTGTTTAACGGTTAGCATATGACCCTTCCAAGGTTGAGGTCTCGATTCGAATTCGGGATGGCGCTCAAAACAGTAGTAACAGAATGAGATACTTCGAGCTGATGGTCAGCACCAAACTTCTAATTTGACTTTCCGGTTCAAATCCGGCTGTTAACTCATCTAATTTTCTCTGTTTTATTGGTCTCAGGGGCTGCTTGGTGTGGCCACCGGGTTGTCACCCCGGAACAGAGAAATCTGACAGGTGGATTCGAATTCCACTGGGACCGCCAATGCAGATAATAGTTTAACAGCAAAAACAGCTCTACAAAAAGTCGACTCATTGTAGAGAAGATACCGGTTAAAGTCCGGCTAATGCTCCATAGGTCATTGGTGTAATGGCAACATTTTTCTCTCCAAAAGAAACGATCTCTGTTCGACTCGGGGATGACCTGCTAAAAAATACTGGTTTTTGATACCGCTTTACCGTTAGGATGTTATAACTGAACAGAATACAAAGGAGGTATGACAGCTTGGAGAGACAGGCAAATTGGGGGTGTAGTGATAATTGGCTAACACGACAGATTTGCACTCTGTAGATCGGGAATCGTACTCCCGCCCCTCCACTTTAACAAAAAATTAACATACGAGTTCAAAATTATTAACATCCACATAAATATATAAAATAAAACTATTATGTATAAATGTGAAGAATGTAATTTAGAATTTGAAACTTTTCAAGCAAAAGCAAATCATCATAGATGGAAACATTTAGGATATGCATTTAAAAATTACGAAACAAAGGAAAAAAATAAAAAACATTTTGAAAATAAATGGAAAGTGTTTATTGTCAATTGTTGTAAATGCGGAAAAGAAATAGAAATAAAAGAATATAGTACTAATACTCCTAAAAAGGAAAAATATTATTGTTCAAGGAGTTGTGCAAATAGCCATGTTAGAACAGAAGAATCAAAATTAAAAACAAGTAATACTGCTAAAAGAAAAATTAAAAATGGAGAAACGTTTGGATGGGTAAAAATAGGATCAAAATTAAGCGAAGAAGCATTTAGTTATTGTATAAATTGTAATAAAAAAATAAATGGAAAAAACAAAAGATTTTGTAATAAAGAATGCAGACATCAATACAAGATAAAAGATTATACAGATTATCAAAAATATCGTTTGTCATGTCAATTTAAGTTTTCCTTAAATGAGTATCCAGATAAATTTGATTTTGATTTAGTAAAAAAATATGGATGGTATAGTGCAAAAAATAGAGGAAATAATCTTAATGGTGTAAGTAGAGATCATATGTTTTCAATTAAAGAAGGTTTTTTACAAAACATTGATCCCAAGATAATTAGTCATCCTGCAAATTGTCAATTACTAAGACATGAGGATAATTTTCATAAAAAGGGGTGTAAATGTTCAATAACACTAGAAGAATTACAAAAAAGAATTAATGATTGGGACAAAAAATATAACAAATAGTGGAGGGTTTCGATTACCCGTGGCTCCACCAAGGTTTTTTAGTTCGGTTTTACCTGGGATTCACGTGGTTTCGATCACGGATAAAGCCGATAAACGCTAATGATCTAACGAAGAACTTGGTTAGTCTGGGACGTCGAGACTCCCCATTAGCTCCACTCCTCCGTATCCGTAACTGGCTTCCGGACCTGCCTCTTAAGCAGGGACATGTGGGTTCGAGTCCCATCGGAGGAACAAACATTAGAACTAGCAATAGGCTTAGAAAACGTTGCAATGAGCGAGAACAGGGAATCAGCCCGATGACTCTTCTAATGTTTAACTGGTGTCGAGGTGTTGTTGGTAACATCCCTGACTGTCACTCAGGGGATTGCGGGTTCGACCCCCGTGGACACCGCAAACAAAGTAAAGTAATTGATTAACTTCATATGCCACTCCGGCTGACTAAACACGGAGGAACAGATATGAAATAGATAAAATACTTTGGGTGTATTATTCCTCTAGCCGGCTCTGATACACTAAAATGTTCCGATTGCCTTAGTTGGTCGAAAGGTCCCGGCCGTTAACCGGACGTAGAAATACCATCGGGGGTTCGAATCCCTCTCGGAACGCAAAACTTTTATAACATAGAACTATATAATAAATAAAAATAAGTTCTATGTTCATAAAAATGAAAGACTACATAGAACGTAGTCGTGAAGAAAGAAGATCTCATCTTAAATTAGATGAAAATTGTATTGAAATAGGAGGTTATGATTCAAGAGAATATCGTGGTCTTTTAGCACATTATCTTGGAACCGAAATACCTACACATGAAAATATAAAAATTATGTTATGTCATGCATGTAATAATCATAAATGTAGTAACGTAAATCATTTGTATTGGGGCACAACAAAAGATAATACAATAGATTCAATTGAAGCGGGTACTTGGAAAAGCTTTTATCAAAAAACTGTTGAAAAATATGGAGAGAAAATCGCAAGAGAAATGCAAAGAAAAAATGCTTCAAAAGGAGGAAAAACCAATAAAGGTAGAAAACTTTTATCAATTGAAACAGAAATAAACTATATTAATACGATTAAAAAATATTTACCTATTAAAAGAGGCAATATTAAAAAAATATGTGAAGAGTTAAATATTTCTCATACACACGTAAGGCGATTAATTAAAAAATATAATTTGGGGATGTAGCTCAGTGGTAGAGCGCCGGACTGTATACAGTGTAGTTATCTGAAATTAACTACGGATAAGGTCCTAAGAGGTTAAGGAATTCGTAGTTCTCCTTATCCGCTAATCCGTTGGTCGTAGGTTCGACCCCTACCATCCCCGCAATGGCAGTGGCTTATATATCGGAATTGTTAGTTCGGCGGGATTAACGAATCCGGGATATAACGACTCTTTAGTGGATTCCGCCGATGAATCTAAAGAGTTCTGGCAAATGAAGTCCAGCCTGCGGGTATTAATAGAATCCCTTTAGGTGAGTAACTGGTGTGGCCCCGTTACTGGCGAGAATACCTGGGATAGTGTACGGGGCTCAACGGCAGATATCCAGCGTGTCTGATACACACGACCAAGGTAACTGGTTGAAAATGTGGGTTCGACTCCCACTCTGCCGACTGTGACCATTTATGATAACTTTTATATATATAAATTGGCGTTTTATAGTGTCATAAATATATATAAAAAACATATGAAAATCGTATCGGAATCATTAAAATCATTTAATAAAAAATATTCTCTTAATGAATATATTTTTAATACAGGCTTGTCTGGAAATAAATATTCCAGTGATATTATTCCAGAGTTTAAAAATGAAGTACTTAACTATTTAGATAAAGGTACCTGGAAAAAAACTCCCGAAATTAAACAAATGTTTACTGCCGCTGAAAGAAAATTAAAAATGTGGTCTGAAAAAAATCCTAAAGATTGGCCGGGATGGTTTAAACATTTTAAAAGAAACGAAGATGGAACGTTATCAATATATAATTTCACCAATCCAAGCGCAATTTCATATATATTTCTTAAAGAAACTATAGGAGAACATGGTGCAATATCTATCAAGCCTTCAAAAAATTGGAGGACTGAATGTTTTTTTCAATCTATAGAATATAAAAGGGAACACCCTGAAGTTAATATTGTAGGGGGAATAATTATTAAAAATGATGATAAAAAAAATATTTCTCTTGAAAATTTAGTTGTTCATGCATTTAATGAAAAAAATAGAAAATTTTATGATCCAACATTTTCTCAACAACTCGTTGAACGGTTAACATATTTTCCTTTATTTTTATATGAAGGAGATTCTGAAGATGAATTAGCAAAAATCTGTTGGAAATATGCTAATTCAATTGAAGCTGCTATAGAAGAAAAGGGTTTATATATAGCAATATAAGTTTATAGGCATCCTATAGCTCAGTTGGAAGAGCGCTTCCGTGACATGGAAGAGATCGTAGATTCGAATTCTACTGAGAACACATCAATTGGAAGATTAGCTTAGTTGGTTCAAAGCATCACGTTTACACCGTGGGGATCGGGGGTTCGACTCCCTCATCTTCTACAAATCTTTGGGTTAAATAAATGGCCAGTTGATATATAAAATAAAGCTTGTATATCAATGAAAAAGATTCTTATAGGTCTTTTATTTATTCTTTTTAATTCTTTATTATTATCTCAAGATATTGTCTATGATTCAATATATGGTGATAAGAATTATTGGCTTAGAGTTAAAGGCGGAGAAAATGAACAAGTTACGTTAGCGTTAATGTATGAAAATCAAGGATTATTAACTCAGTCTAAAGTTATCTCAGGCGCTGGAATACTTAATGGATTAATTCCTAATAAAGACTTTAAAGATTATTCATTTAATTATGATACATTAACATACGAGATAAAAACAAAGGATTCAATAAATGTAATAGTTTATCAATTCTTTTATGATGACGTAACATCTCAATATTTTGTAGCATTAAGAAAAGCTCCTTTAGGTGCTTCAATTTTTGAAGGACAGTATTATTTCATTACTCCACTTGTTTCTTTAAATTCAATTGTTAGAGTATATGAAGGCATAGGGGCAGGTAGAAGATTGATAGTAACTTTAGTTGCAAATCAAATGGATGAACTTGATATTCAAGAATATGAAATAGGTAATCAAGCAACAGTAAAAGGAGTTAAAGTTAGTAAAGTTTTACGATCTTCAAAGACACAAACTTTTATAAATGAAGGAGATACCATTAATTTTGCAGACTATGTTAAAATATGGCCCAATCCTGTAAAAGATATTTTACATATTAAAATGCTGCAACATGATGGTGTAATAATTAATTTATTTAGTATGAGGCCTATATTAATTTATCAAGAAACTGTCTTAGATGATTATCATGAAATCGATGTTAAACGATATGCACCAGGTCCATACGTACTAGTAATTACGGATACATTTGGGTTTGTTTTGTATACTACAAAAATTATAGTTATATAGTACATTGCGGGGTAGAGAAGTTGGCCGTTCTCGGGAGTTTCATAAGCTCCAGATCGAGGGTTCGAATCCCTCTCCCGCTACTAATGCCGGTATGGCACAGTGGCAACTGCAACACTCTCATAAGGTGTGGTCTTTAATGACTTCGTGGGTTCGAGTCCCTCTACCGGTACAAATTTTAGATAAAATATTTTTATTTGTCAAATTTTTTGATTATAATTGAAATATAAATAATGTATGGCAGAACTTAAATTACAAGATAAAGTGAAAGCGGCCGTTGAGATTAATGGTGAAGTAATTATCAACATGGACAATAGTTTAGTCTATGAAAACATAGGCAATGAAGAAGCGTTCTTTTATATAAAATCGAATGATGGAAAGGAAGTCAAAATTCGATTTATGAAAATGCAATAAATGGTGGTAGTAGCTCAATTGGTTAGAGCACTGGACTGTGGATCCAGTGGTTGGCGGTTCGAATCCGCTCTTCCACCCTTCTACGCTTGTAGCATAACTGAATAATGCACATGACTACGAATCATGAGACTGTGGGTTTGAATCCCGCCAGGCGTACTAATGGCTCGGTAGCTTAAATGGAAAAGCAGTAGACTTCTAATCTACCGAGTGTGGGTTCGAATCCCGCCCGAGTCACCATTTTTAATTATGTAATTTTTAACATATGAAAAAGGAAAAGGATTACAACAAAAAAAGAAGAGACGTAAAAAATCAAAAACGAGAAAATAAAAATTTTAACACTTCAGATGAACGTAAACGTTTTGTAGAAGGCCTAAAAAGAGAATATCGTGCTATAAAACGAAGTGAAAAACAAGCTATAAGAAAAGAGATTAACGATAAAGTATGGGGATTAGATGATGAACAATTTGATCCTAATGAAGATAAAATACTAGATTAACATGTCAGATAATTGGTACTTAAATATAGAAGAACCTATAAGAGAAATAGTTAAGACTCTTCGTGACAATGGAATAAATACGTTTTGTAGTTGTGGTCATGGAATGTGGGTCCAATGTGAAACATATGATCCAAGTGATGAACTAAAAACTATATATAACGTAATGCATGAAATAGGTATAAATAAGTATCGAGTAATCTTAGTTGATGATGTTGTAGAAGGATTTCGATATAAGCATATAGAAATTCAGTTTCCAGACAGTAAAGGTGAGTACTATTTTAGATTTAGTGATAATGAAGACTATGAACAAAGGAAAATAGATAAAACGATTTAAAACTTTGTTACTTTAAAAAATATAAATATATATAAAAATGGTTTGTTCATAACGTACTATTGCGGGATTAGCACAACGGTTAGTGCTTCAGCCTTCCAAGCTGAAGATGAGGGTTCGATTCCCTTATCCCGCCCTGAATAATTAAAAGCGCCTAATTGCGCTTTTTTTATCTAAAAATTTTTATATTTCAAAAATTTTGTTTATATTTGTATTGAAAAATACCAACATCATGAGATTATCAAATAAAGAATACAACGATCTAAAGAAATTCATATACGAATATCCCACTAAATATGAAATGGGATTTATTCATTCGGAGCAATTGGATGTTATTCAAAAACTTAAAGAAAAATACAAATCTTTCAATGAAGATAAGTATAATAAAGCCCAAAATGGTATAACATGTGTAATGAGTGAAGATGGCTTTGTCATTTATCATTCTGATGTTTTTAATAGTGCTGTTTGCGCAATTGAAAATCGAGGTTTAAATTTAGAAGAATGGGACTAACTAAACACTATAATCATGAATAAATCAAAACTTGAATTACTTAGGGCGCTTGGATTTGACAATGAAGTAGAAAACATTGAAGCAGGAAAATGCGTATTTTGTGGCTCAACTAAAACTTCAGCAGAAGATTTTAGAGATTTTATGTCATATCATGAATTTCAGATATCAGGGATTTGCCAAGAATGCCAGGATGAAACCTTTGTTGAGCCTGAAGAATAATCTGATCTTAGTGGAAAATATTTTCTCTTTTTAGCATCTTAGTGGAAAATATTTCCCTTTTTTCTTTATTTTATCATTCTTACTAAACAATTTTTTTTTCTTATGCGTAAATTAAAGTTTGAGGAACTAAAAACAGGAATGAAAGTGAAAGATGAAGAAGGAAACATCGGAATTATAACATTATGCAAAGACATTTATAGTATTATAGTGAAATATGCAACTAAAGAAGGAGGATATGGGATTTATTGCTTAGATCCTGATTCTAAAGTACCAATATATAATCCATTATTTACTGTTGAATGAGCCCATTTATAATTTTTAACGACATACTCGAGAAATACGTAGGTGATAAACCTCTTATGGAACTTCCTTATCGATGGAGTGAAAAACATCGACATTATCATACAGTTAATCATCTTACACAGGTTCTTGCGGATATTGAAAATGATTATCGTTTTAAAGATCTTTCAGTGAATAAAAAGCATGCTCTTTTACTTGCAGCATTTTTTCATGATATTGTCTATGATCCAAAACGTCAAGATAATGAAGAAAAATCAATCGAGTATTTTATACGTTCTTATAAGGGACACGATCCTCGAATGATTGATACTGTATGTGAAATTATCGAGTGCACAAAATATCGTAAACGTCCTACAAATAAACTTCAACGTATAATGTGGGATGCAGACAACAAAGGATTTACTGAAGGTTATGAAACTCTTTTGAAAAACGAAAAACTTATACGTAAAGAATTTATTCATCTTTCCCATAAAGAATATAAAGAAAAACGAATAACATTTCTTAATTCCTTTAAAGGACTTTTTAATTCATCTGTAGATAAACATTTGGATAAATTAATTGCTTATATTGAAAAAACTTATTAGAATATTTTTTTAATTCAAGAATTTTGATTATATTTATCTAAAAGTTAAATCTGAATATGAAAGGAGAAAAAGGAGTTTGTTCAATAGGCCTGGGTGCTACTCAGGTGAAAAGAACTAAGTTTAACACAAAGAAAAATGCTCAAGAGGCATGCGATTTTCATAAGGCATATTCTCTTGTTAATGAAGATGCAGTTATTTATCATTGCAAAATCTGTGGTATGTGGCATTTTGGAAAACCTGAATGGGCTGAACTTTATTCTAAAATCTAAAAAATAAAAACATTGTGGAAATCTTATTAACAATTTTAGGCGTTCTGTTAATGGCGCTTATGAGTGTAATTTACATGACTTTTTCATGGGGATTTGTTGCATGGAAATTTTGGTATTGGTTTTTAATGCCTATTTTTCCCATGTTGCCTGCGATAACATTTGTTCAGGCTATGGGTGTAATGTTAGTTATAAGTCTTTTTCGTGGATCACAGGCACAAATAATTAGAGATGATTATGTAAACACAGGATTAAGTAATACATTATCAATTATAAGTCCTTGGTTCGTTTTTATAATAGGCTGGCTCGTTAAAATCATATTTTTTTAAGACAAATGGCAAAACAAACTAACATAACAGTTGAAGGTGTTATAACTGAAGCTCTTGGAAATTCAATTTTTAGAGCTGAATTAGATAATGGACATACTGTAGTGGCACATCTTTCGGGAAAAATTCGACTTAATTCGATTCAAATTCTTCCCGGGGATTTTGTTCAAATGGAAATGAGTCCCTATGATCTTTCAAAGGCTCGCATAGTTCGTAGAATAAGTACAAGAACTAAAATAGAGTAGCAAAAAATCTAAGAAGAAAGACAAAATGTCTTGGAGAAATATGCTAATAACAATGGTGATTTGGGCATTAACATTAACTGTCAATGCCCAAGTGTATCATAGCTATATGTTCTATAGACCAACGTATGATTCAGAAGTTGAAGAACTTCATACAACAATATTTATTAATGAAGTTGAAAACAAAATAGTTTTTCACAATGCAACATATGAAGGAGAAGTAACAAATCTTCAAATAGATTCAATTAAAATTAAACATTGGTTTTTTGAAATTGCTTCCGTTAAAACATATTTTTGTACTGATATAGATGAATGGCGAGCTAAAGTATACGTTATAGATTTAAGTGAAAATTATAATTTAATAAAACTAATATATCGTTGGGACGAAATTTCAATCGAAGAATATTTCTATTTAGTGAAAGGGTAAGAATTACATTTAGTTTTAAAAAACTTTATTTTTATTTTGATATATAAAATATATGAAAAACGTAGTTCGCATATCAATATCCATATCAACCAGTTCAACAACCGGTACGGAATAGATATGCTCTCGTATATAGAATAAACTGAAGGGAGCTTTGAGCTCCCTTTTTCGTTATAAGTTCTTTGAAATTATTTATATAAAAATTTTTATTTGTCAAGAATTTTGATTATATTTGTTATAGAAAAATAAAATTTTGAATATGTCAACACATGCCAGAATTAGAATGATACTTCCTTTCGGAGAAAAATCAAAAGCAATTTATGTTCATTGGGACGGGTATCCCAGCCACATAATGCCTATATTGGAAACTTATTACAATACTCCAGAGAAAGTAGAAGAGTTATTAAAGCTTGGAAATTTAAGTTTTTTGGATGAAAGAGTTAAGCCTGAGTTAGGAGAAAAACATTCATTTAAACATCGTGCGCCTGGCGTAACTTTGGCTTATCATAGAGATAGAGGAGATGAACTTTGTTTTACAGGTACTCCACAACAATATAATTACATTTTTGATGGTGAAACATGGAAAATTGAATGAGATATGAGAACAACTATTGATGAACTGAAAACTCTTCTTAGAGAAGGAACTGTTAATTTTCAATACACGAAAAGAGACGGTACAGAACGTGTTGCCCGTGGAACTTTGAAAGTTGATCATATTCCCGAGGGAATGAGACCTTTAGACGGTTCTACATATAAGGCAAATAATTTGAGGTATTTCGATTTGGATAAAAGTGCCTGGAGATCCATTTCTGGAGACACTAAAGATGTTAAAGTTCTTTGATATATAACACCTTAATTAAAGAAAATCCATCGCTGGAGTAAAATCTGGAGGAAGTTCGCAACACTACTGCTAGACACAGGAGACTTAACAGTCGCTTTTACTGTGGAGAGTGCAACTCAAACAGACTTAGGAGGAAAGCAGTCCAATGATAGTCGGGTTAGAGGCTTAGATAAATGATGGATGAGATACAGAATTGCGGCTATTATCTTTAGTTAAAGTGTATGCGTCCATAGTTTAAGGAGGGAAAAGAGGCAGACGTCACCTCTCGTGAGAAAATCCCTTGTAGAACGCTGTCAATCGTAAAGACAGAAGTCTGGGTTCAAATCCTGGGGGACGCTCCGGGCCCTTAGCTCAGTGGTAGAGCAGGACACTCATAATGTCAAGGTCATCGGTTCAATCCCGGTAGGGCCCACAAATTAAAAATATAAAATATGATGTATCCGAAAGAAGTAGAACAAATTTCGCAAAAGGTTTATAACTGTTATAAAGAAGGCCTTATTGAAGAATTTGATACAAAAGATGTAGAGTGGTTAAAAAACACCGCATTAAAAGCGATAAATGATTTTTTTCTTAAGAAATTTTTAGATGATGGAGAATTGATTCTTAAAGACGAAAAAGAAGCATATGAATTAACAAAATATTTGTATGCTCATGTTTCAATAGAGTCTTTAAAACTGAAAGGTTTAGTAGATACAATTGAAGATGAGAATGGTGAAGAAATTATTTTCTTGACACGATTAGGAAAAGAATATAGTGAAATACTCTTCAATAAGTAGGCACTTATAGTTTAGTAGGAAAAACGTATCTTTGGTATGGATGTGTCACCAGTTCGAATCTGGTTAAGTGCTCAAAGGACATAAATTTATAAGCCTCCTTAGTTCTAATGGTAAAACAACTGACTTGTAATCAGTAGTTCTCAGTTCGATTCTGGGAGGGGGCTCCAACAAGGAGAGTTACCATCAATGGTAATGGCCTGGTCTTGAAAACCAAGAGTAGCGATTAAATTGCTATGGGGGTTCGAATCCCTCACTCTCCGCTTTTGGAGGTATGCATGCAAGGTGCATAACAGGTCTCGAAAGCCTGGCCAGCGTTTAAATGCTGAAGCTTCGATTGCTTATACCTCCGCGTTCTAGAGGGTTACCCAAGTGGTGACGGGGACGGTTTGCTAAACCGTTAGGTCAGTGAAACGGCGCGTGGGTTCGAATCCCACACCCTCTGCAAACTAAAAACAAATAATTATGAACAAAAGGGAAAATCTTATTAATGAGCTTGAGAATACTATAGAGATGATAAAAGTTTCTAAAGAAAGAATGGACGTTCTTGAGGAAACAATTTTAACTCTTAGGGAAATAATTAAGCTTAAAGATGAAAGAATAGCAATTCTTGAAGACCATATTGAGAAATTGAATCAGCTTCTTAATAATGCCAATACTAAAGACTAAAGTAAGCTTGTATCGTTCAGAAGGCATAGGATAGTGCATTCGTACTGCACAGAAATCAGTTCGATCCTGATTACGAGCTCTCCGGAGAGTTGACAGAGTGGAAATGTAGCAGCCTGGAAAGCTGTGGTCGCTAAATGTGGCCCATAGGTTCGAATCCTATACTCTCCGCATACAAATATATAAAAATAAAAATAGCATGTTTGATGATTTCAAAGGCTTGTTTAAAGGATGCTCCTGTGCAGGATGTTTAATCATGATATTTGCGTTAATTGGAGCAGCTGTAGTGATAGCATTATTAACTGGAATTATAGTGATAGGCTAAAAATAAAAGAATAATATGAACGATGAAGGTGGTGAACAAACACAAGCAAAATCTAGCGATTATTGCCTTGATGATAGCAACATTCCTAAACCCACTAGGATACGACGTTCTATTCAAGATGATACTCGACTTAGTAGGTTCCTATTGGACTACAATTGGAATTTTCTACCTTGGGTCGGCATTATTCTTTGGGCTTTATTTTTGGCTTTCTGGTAAGAAGCCTATAAAATATCTTGTGAATATAATACGTTCAAAACTCGATAAAATCAAGAAAAATGGGAAATAACAATGGATGTGGTGGTTGTGGCTGTGGTTGCGTTTCAATTTTAGCAGCAATAGGCGTAATCACGTTGATTTTATATGCCCTAGGAAAGATAATCTTTATATAAAACAAGAACTTAAAGACTTTATTTCAATATAAATTAAAAAGATTTTTATGAAACGAAGAGAATTATTTAAAAAGCTTTTTGGTGGAATGGCTGCCATAGCTGCAGTTACGATAATGCCGCTATCAAGCTTTAAAGATTCTACTATTGAATCTGATGATGATCAATTGGATCGTTTAGTAGAAGCAGGTGAATTTATACAGAATAAAGCGTTTAAATTAAATCGCTCTCATTATTTTAACGAAAAACCCGTTTACTTTAACCGCTGTATGTTTTATTCAGACAGTGAATCGACTATAACTATTTTTGCTAACCAAGATTCAATAATCACTAAAAATGTTTTTGATGGTGTGGGCTTAAAATATGATATGACTCATATTGGAGTGACGACTACATGACAGCATTAAAAAAAATGAAAAAATTATTTTTTATCCTATTTTTATCATTAATTTCAATTAATAGTTGGAGTCAATCTTGTACGATATTATCTAAAGCAAATAATATTACGCCAGATAGATTATGTGCTCCTGTTTCGGTTAATTGGGAAGTTACATATACAGGCGTAAATAATGCCGGAACTCCTGTATCAATCTTTTATGATTGGGATGATGGTAGTACTGAAACTCGCCCGGCAGTGCAGACATCTCCAGGTGTTTTTATGTCTGTTGCATCTCATACTTATATTTCACGCAGATTAGTTTGTAATTATCATCCTCGAGCAACATTAATTGTTAACGGTGTAAGATGCACATCATCAACACAAGAACAAATAGTAACTGTTTGGGATAACGATGATAATAATGGAGGTGAAATGCGCATTAATCCTCCTATTTGGCCTATATGTTTTGGTAATTCAGACAATGCAAGATTTCAGGATTTAACTCAGTTTAACTGTGTTCCGCCCCAAGAACGTGATAATCCTAACGTTAATACTCGTTGGGTTCAATGGATTTATGGGACTGATATTACAATGACAGGAATACCTGTTACTATTAACGGAAGAAGCGAAACGTTTCCTTATATTGGTAATGTAATAACATTGCCAGGCCCTGTGACAGGTTCGGGTGTTTGGTCTGATGTTATTAATGTTGCTAATGATAAATTAGTTGGGCAATATTTTGAGATTACGTTAAGAAACTGGAACTATTGTAACCCCTATGATGACCCTACTATACCAGGGCCTCCAATAGATAGAGTTAATGGTGATCACGCACCAGTAGAAACAACCGCCATAATTTTAATAGTTCCTTATCCCGATGCCACTATAACACAAGTTTCACCTATGTGTGAAAATGAACCGCCCATTGCATTGACAGCAGCTACAATAGGAGGAACTTGGACAGGCGCAGGAATAACAGGCAATATATTTAATCCTTCAATTGCTGGGCCAGGTAATCATATCATAAGATATCAGATAACTGATGCAAATAATTGCAATGATGAAGATACTATATTGATTAGAGTAAAACCCGTGCCTCGCGCTATAATTACGCCTGTACCACTATTATGTGAGCCTGATCCCCCTGTTGCTTTATCTGCTATAGATACAGGTGGGGTATGGATAGGTACGGGAGTTACCGATGGTGTGTTTTATCCCTTGGTTGCTGGTGTAGGAAATCATTTAGTACGTTACGAGATTTCATTAGACGGGTGTAGCAATAGTGATAGCATATACATAACAGTTGCTACACCCGATGCAACTATTAATCCTATTGATACGTTATGCGTAGATGATCCGCCGGTCACATTGACTGCACATGATATGGGTGGAATATGGTCAGGTAATGGGGTTATTGACGATAAGTTTTATCCATTTATTGCTGGTGTAGGAACTCATATGATAACATATTTATTAGTTAATCCTGCATGTTCAGATATAGATACAGCTTTAATCACAGTAATGCCTATCCCAATTATAGACATTGAAAATGTTCCTACGCAATATATTAATAGTTCTCCTGTAACATTAAATGCTACTCCTACGGGTGGAATTTGGTCTGGGCCAGGAATTTCCGGAAATATATTTAATCCTCAAGTAGCAGGATTGGGCAATCATATAATTACTTACTATACTTTACCGGATCGTTGGGGTTGCGATAATTGGGATACACTTCATATAAATGTTATTATGCCGCCTACTCCTATTGCATATTGGGAACCAGATACAAGTGGATGTGCACCTTTAGCAGTTTCATTTAGAAATCTTAGTCTTTATGGAGAAACATACATTTGGGATTTTGGTGATGGTGTTTTTTCTAATGAACAGAATCCTACACATGAGTATTTTACGCCTGGGAGCTATATTGTCAGGTTAACAGTGACTAATATTGTAGGTTCATCGAGTTATCAAGGTGTAATACACGTATATCAGAATTCAATAGCCATATTTAACGGTTATCCTCTTAATGTTATAAATAAAGAACAAATCGTTATATTTGAGAATAATTCTTATTATGCTGAAACATATTTGTGGGATTTTGGAGATGGCACAACTTCAACAGAGAAAAACCCTTGGCATAAATATGAAAATGAAGGCATATATAATGTTATACTTTATACATGGTCTAAAGATAATTGCCCAGATTCAGCTTCATTAGTAACTCCTGTAATTGTTAAATGGGAAGAAGGGCAAATAGCATTTCCTAACGCATTTAAATGGAATGGCGTTGGTCCTACAGGAGGAGTTTGGCATGAAGGCGCATATCCTGAAATGGATTTTGTTTTTAGACCTCATTTTGAAAACGTAATTGAATATAAGTTACAGATATTTAATAGGTGGGGTGTTTTAATATTTGAATCTGAAGATATATATAAAGGCTGGGATGGATATTGGGGGAATGGAAATTTAGCTGTCCAAGGAGTTTATGTATGGAAAGCAACAGGTAGATTTGCAGATGGTAATTATTTTTATAAAGTAGGTGACGTAACATTTTTACATTAGAATATATGAAAAGACACAAAAGAATAATATTAGTTGGCCCATCAGCTGCAGGTAAGAATTACATTAGAGAAACATTTGCTAAAAAGGGATATCGATCAGACATCTCGTATACATCACGTTCTCCCAGAGACAACGAAATTAATGGGTTAGATTATCATTTTATTACAGCGGAAGAATTTCAGGAAAGAATATTTAGCGGCCTATTTTATGAATGGGTTAAATATGATAATAACTATTATGGCACCGGTAGATATGAGTGGGAAAATGCCGATATTTTTATCATGGAAACTAATGGCGTAAAAGCAATTTATCCTGCGGATAGAGATGATTGTTTGATTATCTATGTTAACACATCCTTTGACACTCGATTAAAAAGAATGAGAGAAAGAGGATGGTCTGATGAAAAAATATCGGAAAGAGTAAGAGCAGATCAGGCTAAATTTCGATATTTTAATGATTATGATATACAGATAAGCAGTGAAATACAAGATTAAATACGTTCTTTTATTTTTGACATTTTTAGCGCTCAGTGGGTGCTATGAAACAAAAAAACAGGCATATAGTGAAAGGAGAGGATTAATGATGCTTGAAAAACACGAATACGCCAGCAATCAAGGCGTGTATAAACCTTCTAAAACTAAAAAAATTTTAGCAAGGAAAATTAAAAAAAGAGACAAAAAACAATGATTTATGTGAAAAAGTGTCCTAACTGTGGAAGTAAAGTATCTTTTCTTGATAATGAAGATTCAAAAAAATGTAAAAAATGCGGAGAAAATGTAATTAATGACTATAAAAAACCCAAAAAGACAAGCTAAACCCGAAGTTAACTCCAAATTGGTCCTGTAACTCAGTGAATAGAGTGCAACGCTTCGAACGTTGAAGGCGGGGGTTTGAATCCCTCCAGGATCACAATTGTTAAAATTAACAGAATTTTAACATGTTATCTTTTTATTTTTCATTTTATTTTTATATTTTAGAATACTAAAAAACAATTTAAATGAAAACACTTTTAGTTATTACTCCACATTCTATTCTTGATGTTATTACAAATAGTTCCACTGAACTTTTTATTTGTGACACGAATAAAACAATAGAAGTGGTTAAAGAAATTTTATCGGCAAACCCTGAGATCGATGGATATAGTGAGCCTTGGGTCTTTAGTATTAAAGAATATAGAGAATGGCGTGATAAAAAACGTGAGGCAAAAAAACAAGGCAAAGATCTTAGAAAATTTTACGAAAATAATTATAATAGAATATCTGGGTGGGTTTTTGATGATGAAGACGAGGAAAATCTTGAATATCTTCGTAAACATTATATTAACATTGGAAATGTTTCGAACGATTTTTGGCACGTTGAACATAACCGCCCATTTAGCGAAAGAATATTAGAAGCATCTGAAAGGGCGATTAATGAATATAAATTACATAAAGGCGATAAAGCAAAAGATGATGAAATATGGAAAATACGCTTTAATGCTAAACAAGAAGAAATTCAAAAAATATATGACGAAATAAAAGCATGTGAGGTTAAACCGGATTGGTGGATTAACCCAATAAAATATTACTATAATACTCAACCTATACGTGATCTTGATGGAAAAATATTGATTCTGAGTAAATCAGATAATTCAATATCATATGAAAGTTGTGAATGGATTATAGATACGTTTAATGCTTCACTACATCGTTTAGGATAAAACACTTATAAACATATAAAACTATGATTAAAATTAAATTACACTCGATTACGGATTTAATTACAAATTCATCCACTGTTATTTTCACATACAGTAAAGGTTGTGTAGAACCTCTAAAGGAAATGTTCGCAGAAATAGCTAAAACATTTGGCATCACCAAAAGCTTTGATGAAATGTTTGATATTGTCATTGCTGCTAATTACAGCGAAATTTATGAAGATTATCTTCAAACTCTTGGCGAAGAATGGTACCCAGAAGGTGTTGATTCAACTACTGATATAGATGCTTTGTTTAAAGATGTTATAGCGGGCAAAATTCCAAAACCAGAATGGTTTAATGAAGCTGAAGATACGGAATATTCATATGATAATTATTTACCTTCAACAAACCTTTATCTTATTCCTAAGGATGAAAAGTATCGAAACTTAGGAAAGTCTATTGTTAAATTTTTATATTCTACTGATCACGAAGCAACGCAAGATTAAGATATGAAAAAAACATTATGTACAATAAAAGTTCATAGCATAGTGGACGTTATCACAAATAGTTCAACAGAATTATTCTGCATTGTTAAGGCAAAAACAGAAGACGAAGTTCACAAAATTATTTACAATATTCTTCAGGAATGTAACTGTATGGCTCTTATGGAATCAATAGACGTATATCCACATAAAGATTATGAAAATGATGGTGAAACAGTTGAAGGGTTATATGACATAGTATATGAACAGCATACACCTCCCTGTAAACTGATTTTGCACAAAATTAAAGAAACGTTTGATGTTATTAGAGAAGAAAAACGTCGAATATGGTGAAAAACCATAGAAAATAGTTTTTTATTTCAAGTTTTTTGTTTATATTTATATCATAAAATAAAATTTGAAAATTATGAAATTTCTTAATGATCATCAGAAACAGATTATTGCTGATCTTGAAATTGGTACTGATCCCGAAACAGTAGAAAACCCGTTCAGTAGAGTTTCTTGTGTACTTGAACCTGAGGCTGTTGCTCTTTATGATTACATCAAAGGTTGTGAAATATTTGGCGATTATCATAATATGCAGGAAGCTCTTTATCTTTTTCGTTATAACTGGCCTGATGAATTTTATAAACTTTTAGACTAATGCTTAAGACAAGAGTATTTCCTGAACATAATTATAAAGGTATTTATATGAATGGACGCACTATGCGTCTTGCTCTAGACCCATCAAAGCCTATAACAGAACTTTCTTATCCAGAGTTCTATGATGTAAAGGTAACTAGCCACTGTAAAGGGCATTGTCCTTATTGTTATCAGGATAGCCTTGAAGTAAAACACCCAATGGATATTCTTGACAAATTTCAAAAGTTCTTTGGTAAAATGTCTGATAACCAAAAGCCTTTTCAGATTGCATTTGGTGGTGGTGAACCCACAAGCCATCCTGAGTTTACTAAACTTGTAGAGATTTGTCATAATATGGGTATAGCGCCTAATTACACAACCAATGGTATGTGGACAAAGGAATCTAACGCTAAACAGAAAAAACTTCTTGACGCAACTGAGAAATTTTGCGGTGGTGTAGCTGTTTCAACACATCCACATCTTAAAAAATATTGGAAAAGAGCAACTGACATATATCTCTCAAGAGGAATATTTACAAATCTCCATATTATTATTTCAGATAAAAAGTCCATTGATGATTTTATGGAAATTTATAACGAATATCACGGACGAATTAAGTATTTTGTTCTTCTTCCACTTAGCGCTCAGGGTCGTTGCACAGAAGCTAGCATAGACTGGGATTATATGGTTAAGACTCTTCCTGAAGAATGCCCGGATATTGCGTTTGGTGCAAACTTTTATCCTTATCTTTGCAAAACACCTGGAAGATTTCCCGTATCACTCTATGAGCCTGAACTCATGAGCAAATACATTGATCTTGAAACAATGAACACATATCCATCGAGTTTTAGTGATAAAGTTATTGAACTTGATGGCTTAACATGGAAAGTGAAATGAAAGAACATTTAATCATAAGAACACATTCATTTATAGATTTGATAACTAATTCAAGCACAGAAATGTTTGTGATAAACGGATCATATGAATTAGACTTCGTTAAAAAAGTTATCGAAGAAAAATTTCCAAAACTTATGAAATATCTTGACATTTACTTTGATGAAGATGAATATGTAAAAGAATTTAATGCATACAGCAAAGAATATGCTCTTGAATGTCTTAGAAAAACAGGTTACACTATTATTGAACCGTCTACTAATTATGTTCCAATGGCAATTCATATTTGTTCTGAACAAGGCATGATGACAAACAAGTTCATTAAATTTATAAAAGAAACATTTAACGGAGATTATAATGCTTAAAAAGAAAAAATTTAAAGCATTTTTGACAAAGTTTATACTTTTTGTTCATGATAAATATGTACATGAAGATTGGGATGTTTATACTACCTTTGGAAAACTATGCATATTTTTTCCGTGGCTTATTCGTGCAATTTGTATATGGGCCATTAGCCCAGTATTTTTACCGGAATATTTTTTTAAACATTCTAAATTTTATAAGCGAATACAAATACTTAAAAATACACCCGAATATAGGGCTCAAATGGTAAAGTTAACTTCAATTAACACTAACATATAAAATTATGAAAACTTTCTATGTAACAATTTTCGGAGGAAGTATATGTGAAACTGCTTATGTTGACGCTGATTATTTTGAAGTAGAAAACGAGTGTTTTTATTTTTATGAAGTAACATCAAAGGAAGAGGGCATCAATCGTCTTAAAGCCGTATATCCTCTTGCAAATACTGTCATTAAAAGCATTATTTACACAGATGAAAATGAAGATAAGCCTGAATCTTCTGATGATGAATTAAATTTCTTAAATTTCTGAGTTATTTAATGATATTGCCTATTCACATATACGGAGAGGAAATTCTTCGAAATAAATCAAGAGATGTCGACCTTAATAATGAAAAGCTTCAACCTCTTATTAATGACATGTTTGAAACTATGGCAAACGCTAAAGGCGTAGGATTAGCTGCTCCTCAGATTGGCATAAATAAAAATATCGTTGTGGTTAATGATTCAACAGATCCAAATAAGCAATTTTACGGTGTATTTATTAATCCTAAAATTATTTGGTGTGGTGGTTCTAAGATAACTAATATTGAAGGTTGTTTAAGTTTTCCCGGAATAAGTATAGATGTGTCTCGTCCCTCTGTTATAGACGTTGAGTGGTATGATGAAAATAAAAAATATCACTGTGAAACTTTCATGGGAAATTTGGCAATAATTCTACAACATGAAATAGATCATCTTAATGGTACGCTATTTATCGATAAAATGAATTCGTTAGATCGTTTAAAAACTTTTATGGATCTTGAAAACATAAGAAAAAAGAAAATAGCAACTAATTATCCCATAAAATGAAAATAATTTCTCAAAAATATGTTCATTTAAACGATATTGATAGATTAAAACATCTTGCTGCAAAGCTTAAAGTTTTAAAGAACAAATATCAACGTAATGAAAAATATTTCGAATCGTTAACTGAAGATATTCTTGAAAAAACAAATATAGGACCTCATGAATATCATGAAGCAATAAAAATGTTAAACATTATATGTGCCGATAATGATACTATTCTTAAAGAACTTGAATCGATAAAGACTCTTATGAATGATATAAAACAACGACTCAACAATTAAAAAAGTTATAAAGATATGTCACCGGCAGAACAACTTATAGAAGACGTAATTTTTTGGGAAAAACATACGGAAATATATGATTCACTAGAAAAAACATTACGCAACAAATATATAATAAGTACAAAGGAAGAAAACCCACCTGAAAAGGACGGTATACTTGCGATAATTCGTTTTTTTATTGGTGCACAAGTGGATAATACTGATAATTATCGTGTACTTAAGGATGATATTGAAAGAGAATTTGAAATTAAGATAAAATAAATTTCGAATAAATTCATGAAGCAATATTTATCCAAAATAACAGACGAACTAAAGAAAGCTGTTGAAGATACTATACGAGAAGATCTTCGAGAAGAAGCTTTTAAAATTTTGTCGTTTGGAAATGAAAACGATAGAAATGAGTTCTTAGAAGCTTATAACAATGACAAAGGAAATATATGTTGTCTTATTCTTGATTATGCTAAAAAAGATCTTGTGAAACAAGGCATTATGGAACAAAAAGATACTGATGGGTTTGGTCGATTTCCCTTTGAATAAATCTGAGTACTCTTTAATTGAAAAAGTCCGTCAAATATTTTTATTTGTCGGATTTTTTTGTTATATTTGTATTGCAAAAAATAATTTAAAACATGATCAATTTAGTTGTGATACCCGATATTCATGGTATTAGTGATTGGAGATTTCCGGTCACTAATGCTTTGAAGGATCCTAATGCGCATATCGTATTCTTAGGTGATTATGTTGATACACATGTTCAGGGAAATGATTGGAAAATTTTTGAAAATCTTAAGGAAATTATTAACATAAAGAAAAAGAATCCTGATCGTATAACTTTACTTATCGGAAATCACGATGCAGCATATGTATATAATAAACCTAACATATCAGGTTTTAATTATTTTATGCAGTATAGTTATCGTGATATATTTAATAGCAATTGGAATCTTTTTCAATTAGCGTGGGGATATCAAGGCAAAGAAAAATACACTCTTGTTACACATGCAGGACTTACAAATTGGTTTTATGACGCTCTTATTCATGAAGCAAGATGTGGTCGTATGAATCAGATATTTAAGGATATTGATTTTATGAAACTTCCTCTTCATGAGTTTATTAACTATTTTGATAATGAGCATGATCTTATATGGACAATAGGAATAAGTCGAGGAGGTATGTCATTTACAGGTAGCATACTTTGGGCTGATATGTATGAACTTGTTACAGATAATTATGCAGGAATTGATCAAATTGTCGGTCATACTAATATTCGTTCAGTTGCAATAAAAAACATACTTGGTGACAAACTTTATTTTGTAGACAATCACGATGAATATCACGAAACATTAAGCGCGTTTAGCATTGAATTAGATTAACCTAAAAATCACTTATTCAGTATCTAAGGGACCTTCTCGAGGTCCCTTTGTCATTTTAAATATATTCCTATTTCTTATAGTTTTAAAGCTTTTAAATGTTAAAAAAATGACTTCTGGGATAAATTGATTCCAGATTCATTCATTTTTTAACATTCTAATATTCCTACGCATATTTGCCTGCCTTATTCTTATGAAATAGCTGTTTTTTATCTAAGCTGTTAAAACGTTGTTAAATGCATTAACTAATAAATATGAGTTCTTCAAAGCCTTATATATATAAATATTATGAAATTTATGCAAATAAACTAAAAAAACAATTATAGACAATGGCAGAAAAAAACTTATTAATTCTTGAACGTTCTTCACAGAATCTTCAAAAGATTACCCGAAACGGGAAGACGATGCTTGAAGGAGTTTTTGCCGAGTTTGGAATTGAGAATCGTAATGGACGTATTTACGAAGAGAAAGAATATCTTCCTCATCTAGAGTATTTAAAGAAAGATATTGCCAATGGTAACTTGCTTGGTGAACTAGATCACCCAGAAAGATTTGAAGTTGCTTTAGGCAGTGTTTCTCATAGAATAACCGAATTATGGTACGACCAACAAGCACGTCAAGTGAAAGGTCGTATTGAGATTTTGGAAGGTACGCCTAAAGGCCAAATAGCTAAATCATTACTTGAAGCCGGGGTTCCTCTTTCAATATCTTCAAGAGCAGCTGGTACTGTTAATGAAGATAAAACTGTTGCAATTCAACAAATTTATACCTATGACTTAGTTGCTAAGCCTGGGTTTGAATCTGCGCAATTACATACTGTTAATGAAGGAGCAAATCCAAGACAAGCAGAAATTAACAGAATGATTAAGGCCCTTAATGAATCTTCAACTTCACGTAAAGAACACAGCATTAGTTCATCCCTCGGCGTATTAAATGAAAATGTTTCAGTTATTGATTTAACTGATAAGGTTCCTATAACTTGGAATGGTAAGCCAGGTTTAAGAGAAGAAGCACTTGAAATACTTAACAAAAATAACGACAATTCAATGAAGGTAGAAACAAAACCTGTAAACGAAGAAGCTATCCAGAAATGGACTGAGCTATTTACATCAGAATTGAGAGCTATTAACGAAAGATTAGACCAAATAGAAAAGAGCGGCGGTAACGCTAGAAATTTGTCTGCAATCAAGCAATATGTAGAAAAATTGCGCAAGATTCAGGAAGATGCTCTTAATTGGCAATCAGAAATCGCTAAAGCTGTCAATGAAGTTGCTAATTATGCAGATACACTTGCAGATAAAAGCAATAAACATTACAAACTAACTAAGAAGATTGTAGAAACCGTTGACCATAATGCAAAAACACTTAACGCTACTCAAGATTGGACTGGCGAAATTGCAACGGTTACAAATGCAATCGGAAACACCGTTGACCATAATGCAGTAATGCTTAATGGTATGAATGAATGGGTTGGAAATGTAGCCCGTGGTGTTAACAAACTCAATGAGTGGGGAGAAGAAAAGGCAAAAGCTATTAACGAAGTTCACAATTGGGTAAGTGAAATCGCAAAGGCAACCAACGGTATGCATGATTGGGTAGGCGATGTTGCTAAAGCTACTAATGGTATGCATGAATGGACATCTTCAATCGCAAAAAATCTTAATCACTCTGTCAATTGGACAGAAGACATGTTTGGAAGAGCTGTTTCCAAAGGTGATCTTATGAAAGTAATCGAATACGTAGAATTAATTGAGGAATCAAAAAAGAACCCCGAATTAAAGGCTAAAATTGATGAAATGTTAAAGACACATTCAATTACAGCTAAACCTCTTAATGAAACACAACTTAAAGGCATTGCAGTTATTGATACTGTAGATAAAATTGGAAATACTAAGAATTATGATTCTAGTTCAAAAAATGATGGTGTCGAATTTGACGGCAAAACTATTGTTTCAAAACTTAGAAACATTAAGGTTGGAAGAGAAAAAATGCCTATCGGAAACGATAAACTTCAAATGAGAGCTAATTTTTCTCCTGAAAAAGTTGGGGGTGATGGACTTGACAATGATCCAAGAGAACTTAGAACAGGTCTTAAAAGACATCGTTCAAGACCAGCTGTGAAATATTCAGAATCTATTGGCTCAACTAGTAAACAAATTAAAGATCAAAACCTTAAGCTTGATACTAAAGCTGAAGGAAGACTTAAAGAAAACTTAAATAAGACCAGAGAAATTCAATACAGAAGATCCAATCTCGATAACAAGCTTGAAACTATTATCCAGTCTTTAGAAAAAGAAAGAAGTCTTGATGAAACTGTTAAAGCTGAATTTCCTTTCACCCAATTATTAAGTGAAAGCGATAGAAAGAGATTTGCAGGTCTTGATGCAACTGATAAACAAAAGGTAGCGAACGAAATTTCAAAGGTTCCAACAACAGATTCAAAGGTGATTATTAAATTATGGGAAAATGCACTTGCATCCAATAAGGTTGAAGAACCTCTTTGGATACAACTTGCACCTGCAGCTTATAAGAAAGCATTTAATAGCGCTAGCAAAGAACTCAAAGAAAGTATAAAGGCAAGAGCAGAATTTTATTCTCTTAACACCCCTTATCAAATTGAGAATTTCTGGGAAACTAGCGG
>Ga0255342_1001130_pt1 | contig 40015 bp, 31 predicted proteins | sample wastewater_treat_3_FD_192416 | JGI IMG/M metagenome (GOLD analysis project Ga0255342, IMG submission 192416) | Wastewater microbial communities from Lulu Island WWTP, Vancouver, Canada - plant14 | ecosystem: Engineered > WWTP > Wastewater > Unclassified | place: Canada: Vancouver, British...
AGGAAAATAATTAGCGCCTCCGCGGGATAGGCCATCACATAAACAACAGGAGTCAGAACAGCCCTGGTAGCAAAACGTAACCCCTCAGATTCGCTTATTATTTGGGCAATCACGGGAGAATTTGCATAGTAGAATTTTACAAACGCGCGTCCCGGCGTATTTGTCAGTAAAATATTATCTCTGAACTGGCGTAAGACCATCACATGCGGGTCAAGGTAAGAACCGTAAGCAGCCGTGGCAATAAAACAGGCCCCGCCACCTCCACCCCCGTCGCCTGCTGCAAGAAGCATCCCGGAGGATCCGCCTGAGGTGGCATTGAATCTGGCTTCAACTTCCTCTTCTCCGGAAACATTAACGGTACACTGTCCGGAACCGGCGCAGGCGCCTGACCAGCCGGCAAATGTGTAACCGTCTTCAGGGATGGCCTCCAGGGTGACAGTAGTCGGACTTGCATACTCTTCAACGCAGATGTCGCCACAGTCAATGCCGGTATTTGTCGCGATTCCGTTACCGAAAAATGACGCAATTATACTCTTAATTCTGCCTTTGCCAAAATATCGTACACGCAGAATGTTGGTGTACAACACGGAAAAATTCGCATTAACTGTTTTGGCCGTGTCCATGGTTACTGTGCATGGATCAGTACCAGAGCAAGCTCCGGACCAGCCTCTGAATACATAGCCGTTATCCGGCTTCGGGTTCAGAGAAACACTCGTACCGGATCGATATTCATAAGTGCAGGCTGAACCGCAATTTATTCCGCCCTCTGCGCTGGTAATGGTCCCGTTTCCCGAGTTATTGGTTGTTAGAGTGTAGTAAGGGGCATTTTGCGTGAAAATTGCTCTTATGGCTTTATTGCTGTTCATTGACACAGAGCATGGGCCGGTACCTGTGCAGGCGCCTGACCAGCCGGAAAAAGAATAGCCGGCATCCGCCGTGGCAGTCAGATTTACTGAAGTGCCTGACTCATAGTTATGAGAACAAATAGTCCCGCAGGAAATTCCCGCGGGGCTGCCATTGATTGTACCGTTACCTTCTTTGGTTGCCGACAGTGTGTAGTATGTTTTATTTTGAGTGAAAGTGGCGCTTACAGATCTATTGGCCGTCATGGCGATTGTGCAGGCGCCTGTTCCCTGGCATGCACCGGACCAGCCGGTAAAAGTATTTCCAGAATAAGCGGTGGCGGTCACGGTCACATTTGTTCCCGTCGTATACTCAAAGCAGTTACTGCCACAGGATGTGCCGGCGGGATTCACCGAAACAGCGCCATTTCCCGTTTTGGAAGTATTCAATCTGTATTTAACTGCGTTTTGTGAAAACGATGCAGTGACTGATTTATTTGAATTCATCTGCACCACACAGCTGCCTGCACCGGTGCAATCGCCCGACCAGTTGGCAAAAGTGGATCCGTTGGCAGGTGTGGCGGTTAAAGTTACGGAAGTGCCTGTGGTATAACTTTCAGAACAGTCAGCCCCGCAGGAAATACCGGAAGGGTTGCTGGTGATTGTGCCGCCGCCGCTGCCTGATACGGTTGTGTTTAGATTGAAAGACTGAGGCGGTGCAGGCGCAGGTGCAGGGGGGGCTGGGGCTGGTGGGGCAGGTGGCGTTGCCGGTAGGCCAGCTTCTGTTCTCAAAGGATGTGGATAGGTATAGGGGGTATAATATGGAATCCACGAGGTTCCGTTCCACCTATATAGAGTTCCAGAAATAGGGACTTTTGGGTGTGCACCTACATAATCTGCCAAGTTTGTACAGGACTGATTTGTAACCCAAAATCCTATGCCAACATTCCTTGGCGATAAGGAGTTCATTTGATTCATGGTTCCGCAACCTACGCCAGCCGAGCCATCAGCCTGCCAATCGGTCTGATTCCAGAAGTGAACACTTGGGGCGGGGACACCGTTCAAGGTACCAACTATAGAGTGAGCTAGTAGAGGACCTGTTGTATTCCTTCTGTTGTTGAAAAAGTAGGAATTAGCAATGTGTTGAGGTTGCCCTGTTACGCTATTATAGGCGGGCCCCGGTGAGTTGCTGTCGGCAACTTCCTCTTGTACCTTAATGGTCGCCGCATAAGCAGTGGACTGCCAATCATTAAAGAAAATAAAAGACTGCCCACCCCGCAGTCCGTGCATTTGTCCGCCGTTGTTCCCGGCAACGAATTTATTCCCATATAAATTAGATATTTGAACAGAAGTATAGTCTCTGGAGTTATTCCCATGCGCATCAAAGAACGAAAAACTTGACGAGTTTACGTTGAAGGTGTTGTATCTGAAAACCCACCTGTGTGGCGACTGGCTTGACGTTCCTACATTGTTTTCTGACGCTAAATAATTAAACACGTTATCTTCAATAAAGATAGCGTCTCCAGTACCAGGTGTCCATCCCCAATATTGCCATCCCGCACCACCATCGGTATTAGAAGTTGCTCTAAAAGCGTATGTGTAAGCATTAAAAATATTATTGTCAAAAACTCCATAGGTTCCAAGATACATCCAAACCAACGGAGTAGATCTGCCTGTAGTTTCAAAGATATTGTGGTCAACTCTACCTTTAGTAAGTTTGTTATTATTTAAAGCAGTAGGCGCATTATTGATGTTGCCCCATTGGAGGATAGGCGATGATGAGGTTGTTGTGAACTTGAAGCCAGACAATCTGAATGGGTTATCCGGAGCACCAACGGAAGGGGCATACGCTATACCAGGCGTAGCAGTTGTTGTTATTATAGTGTTTTCTGAACCGGAACCGATTAAGTATATGCCCTTGTTAATCGTCAGAGTAGATGTCCACGTCGCACTACCAGAGGCCACATTAATCGTATCTCCTACAGTTGCCCGTGATAAACATGAACTTACTGAAGTATAATCAGGCGTAGATGTCCAGGTAGGGCTTGCCCCTGTGCAGGCTGCATAAATATTAGTAACACCCAAAGTAGCTGAAAAAACAACCAATGCAACGATTTTAATAATTTTGCTCATAACAAACCTCCATGCGTATAAATAATCGAGGTTTGGTAAAAAAAACTCTGTGTCTGAAATCACACAATGATAAGTTCTAATAAATGAGTGTGACGTATGACACATATAGTATGATTTTACAATTGTTTTTACTGATTAAAAGACGGGGGGTATAGATTGATGTTGTCTTGATTGTCGTGAATGTTGTATAATATCAAGTGGTTGTGGCTTATTGGGATCTGTTGTTTTATTTGAATACTCAATTTTTAATGGGGTGTCGCTATCTTGAAAAGAATTCTTTCCGGTAAGACAAGAATTCTGTAAGTTGTTTCCTTCCTGTAGGGATTAAAAACAGAATAACTAGATAGATAAGTGAAAAAACAAAGAAAGAAGCAGTTGTGTCGAAAATTATGTTAGAGAACGAAAATTCAGGTAACATAGCTTTAAGGATGATACCGGCGCCTAGACATGATATCGCTATTGGTAAGATATTCTTTATTACAACGGAGGCGTTTATAGGCGTATTTATGAGGCAGTAGGCGAATGATGATAGAAAAAGGATATAGCTGGTACTGGCTGAAGCATAAGCAACTCCAATTGCACCCCAGTGTATACCTATGACATACGATGTAATTGTCAGAAAACCACTTATAATGCCCCATGACAGAAAACGGCGGGTATTTCCACAAGAAACCATAACCAGCTGAAGTGTTGCAATTATAGGTGTGACAAATCCGGCAACTGCAAAGATTCTTAGTATCGGAGCACCTTCTATCCACGCATCGCCAAGCATCAGTTGGATTACATTTTTTGATTCAAGTGCAATAAAGACTATGATTGGGAGATATATGAAAGATTGAATTGCGATCATTCTTCCAAAAAATCTCTTGTAGCGTTCGGCATCATTTTGCAGGGTACTCAATGGCGACAGGCCCACATCCCAAAATATCATCTGAATATTCACTATCGGCATCATTGCCAGCTGTTGTGCTTTTGAATATAAACCCAACGGTGTTGCCCCGGCAAAGCGACCAATAAGAATTTTATCTACATTTTGAGTTAAATACTGAATAAAGCTGACACCGGATAGATGAAAACCAAATTTGAGGCTTGATATGACGTTAGTACTAAAGTTTGGAAGCGAGGGTATCCAGCGACAAAAAATCCATGTTCCTGCGGCGTAAAGGAATACATAAACTAATTCACGCCATACAAGAGACCATACACCGAAACCAATCCAAGCAAATATTACCGCAACCGCAAAACTTAGAAAATTCGATGATATGTTGATTATTCCTAAATAACCGAAATGCATCTGGCGCTCAAGAAGCGCACGGTGTTCAACAAGTATCCCCCTGAAAAAGAAAGTCAAAGACAATGCCAAACACAATTTTATAAGACTGCTGTCATCATAAAACCATGCAATTGCAGGTGATGCGGCTGCCACAGCAAGCGCCAGAACCAAGCCGATAAAACAGTTAATCCAAAAAAGCGCGCTTACCTCTTCATGTGTGATATCTTCTTTTTGTACAATGGCTGTGCCAATACCTACTTCCATCAAGTAGCGCGCGATTTCAGTAAATGAATACACCATGGCAAAAATCCCAAAAACTTCTGGAGCCAAAAGGCGCGCTAGAATCATTGCCGAGGCTAATGTGATAATAATGGACGCGCCGCTGGTGATCATTTTATTCAATGCGCTATGGACCGACCTTTTTTTTAACTCAACCTTCAGTTGATCTCTGCTGAAAAAATTATCTTTGCGACTGCTGCGATTCATATTTAATGGTTATTTTGTAAAAAAAACTTGAGATAAGGGACACTCGGATATGGTAGAATATCTGATGGTGTTTGTACGTATTTTCATGAAAGAGTTATTTTTTTGCCCAAATATAATAGATAGCTTAGCTGGTATTTTATCTCTTTCAAGAAATTTAGCATCTTGATTCTACGCAAAAAATCTAAAACTTTGTCTCGCCTAGTAAAGGGGGGATTCATCGGCCACTCCATCAATTCCGGCCATGAGTGACTGACCATTTTCTGATATAAAAGACAACAAGGTTGTTCATCGTATTGTGTATATTTCTCATCTACGCCCAGCAAGAGCTCCAAGAGGTAATGGCTCCCATAAGGATCAAATTCCTCAATAGCAATGTCGGACTCTGAATTAACGATTGTTCCCCAGTTGCCAATTTTCTGCTCCCAGTAAAGGAGGGTTAGCAAATTCAGTCCATATTTTGCCGCAACGGGAGACAATTCTGAAAGAATTTTACGACATTGGATATCTACATAACGGCAATTCGGATTCTGTCCCATCTTGAATGCAAGAAGGTGACTGTTGATTTTTCGCTTTGTGACCCCGTATCGGCTTCTTCCTATTTCGCCTGTTGATGTGATGTTTACCTTGTTGCTATGATTCAGGTAGTAGATGTTGTAGATTGCCGTTAAAAGCCGCTCTGTTTTAAAAAAAACATTATCAGTATAAGTTTGTTTAAAGTTCTCGCACACTTCATCTGGAATATCGTGAATGTGAAAGGGGATTCCGATTTTGTCCAACATTGATTTAGGGACAGTAATATCAGGATGATCATACCCCATGTATTCGTGGTTGTTCACAAAGTAATATATCTTATCCTTAATTTCCTTCGACGCGGCGAGGAGTGTTCTGCTATCCGTGCCCGAGGTAACTGCAAGCATAAGTGAATGGCGATTTGAGATGGATTTTAAAATTCCGCTTAAGAATGCGCTAATTGGTTCAACTGCATCCTCCAGCTTTAATCTTCGAATTGGTTCATTAGGCCAGTAACGATATACTTTTCTTTCTGAAATATCCAAATAGTGATTAGGCAACAAATGCTTTATCCCATGAAAAAGCGTCTCGTCACCGATCCAGCTATTGTTCACCATGTAATTTTCATAAAAATCTATAATATCAAGGTTATCTGTTTTAGACACATGAGGTTTTGCAAAAGCGGCAATCAAATTCGGTTGAGATCCGCAAATAATATTATTTTCAACTGTGCAGTAGTATATTTCACGTAAAGACAGCGCATCTTGTAAAATAATAATATTTTTGCTTGATTTGTACAAAAGGGCGTAGTTGCCTGAATACCTCTTTACGTTTATGAATAAATCACCCAATGACTCGGTACTTGCGGTGATATCCCTGATGATTTCAATGTTTGTTTTTTCTGGGTATTCAGCATCGAAAATGCTTCCTAATAGTATGAGCTCAGTATCTTTGCTCTTTATACTTTGGACTTCAAGATCCGGGTGCGCCTGTATATAGATATTTCCAGTGTTTAAACATGTCCAATTATCAAAAGATTGAACGGGTATTTTCGAGATTAAAAATTGTCGCCGATAACGAAGGTGATTATTCATAAATAAATTGAGTGCGAAAAAATTGTTTTAAACATCACGTTTTTACTTCATGTATCGCCAGTAAAAATAACTGAATCCATATTTCATACGATCCAGTGGCTTGAATATACCCAGCATCTTTAATATATTTTTCATTTTATCTTTTATTGTGTAAGGAGGATTAACAGGCCAAGTAAGTAATTCTGGCCACATGTTATGAATTATTTTCTTGAAAATTATAGGATTTTCATAATCTGTGTACATGTCGTCAACGCCTAAAAAATATTCATACAGTAAATGGCTATCAAACGGATCGATTTCTTCGATTGCGATATCGGATTCCGAATTTCCAACTACCCATCTGTTACCCTTATTTTGCTCCCACTGAAATATAGTCATTATATTTAAACCTGCCATCTTTGCAATAGGTGTAAGTTCAGACAATATTTTTTCGCATTGTTTCACGGCATAAGGGCTTTTATGATGTTTCATCTTGTAGGCTAAATAGTGTCCGTTTATCCATCGTGGGTCTTTCCCAAAACGCGTTCGTCCAATCTCACCAGTCCCCAAAATATTGACTTTATTTGAATGGTTTTTAAAATACACATTATAAATAGTGGGGAGCATTCTTTCGGAAGCAAGAAATACATTATTCAAAAATATTTTTCGAAATTCTAAATCTATATTACCAGAATTGTCATGTACATGAAATGGTTCTCCAATAGTGCGAAATATTTTGCAAGGTATGTAAATGTCTGGATGATTATGTCCGATATTTTCATCATTAACAAAAAAGTATATTTTATCTTTAACGTATTTTGATGCCGCAAGAAGAGTTCTACTATCAATGCCTGCAGTTATTGCCATCATGATCTGATGTCTTTGCACCAAAGCATTCATAATACCCTGAAGATAGTTGCAAATACGTTGGACGGCGTCATCTAGATCAATTTTTTTAATATGTGCAGATGGCCAGTATCTAGATGCTTTACCTTGATTTAAATCGAGGTAGTGATTAGGTAATAGGTGTTTAACGTCTTTAAAATAAGTATTATCACTAATCATGCTAGAGTTTTTAAGATGGTTGTTAAAAAAATCGAGAAATAACGGGTCGTCAGTTACACGGATTGGTGGTTCGGAAAAATCGGCAATCAAATTCGGCTGCGATCCACAAATAATGAGATTTTCTGAAGTACAGTAATATATTTCTCGTATTCCCAATGCATCATGGAAGATAATATAATCGGTTGAATTTTTATAAATGATTGCATATGCCCCGGCAAATCGTTTGACTTGGCAAAACAAATTCGTAATGCTATTTGAGTTTTTATGTATGATTTCTAAAATATCATGGTTTGTTGCATCAGGTTGTTTCGGGTTGTAAATATTACCCATTAATACGATAAGTTTTTCTAAATCTTGAAACATGATCGTATCCAGGTCAGGATGTGTATATAGGTATTGTGAACCTATTTGTAATGAATTCCAATTATCAAAAAATTTTATTTTTTCTTTTGCCAATAGAAATTGACGACGAAAGGTGAGATTGTCGTACATAATCAGTGCCTTTCAGATTAATATGATTTTAAAAATGTTTCTTTTAAAAGTTTAACTAGTTCATAATTTCCGTAAATACGCGCTTTAAAAACTAAACTTGACATTGCTGCGCTTGTAAGATTACGGCGTAGCAGAAATGCATTTGTCTTCTTGTCATTATAACCTGATATTGTAGTTACTGCGCCCTGGTATCCAACTTCCTGTAAAATTTTGATAATATCTATATTAGGATTATTATGGAATCCAAAAGGATAAGAAAAGTAGTGGATTTTTTTTTCGATTATATTTTCCAGAAATATTTTGTCCTTTTCAATTTCTCTTCTAAGTGCAGCCTCATCATGAAACGCTGAAAGGTCACAGTGGCTCAATGTATGACCTCCTATAGTAAAACCATGGTCGCTAATATTTCTAATATCATCGTTGGAAAGGCCGCCACTCGATGTTAATTGATATGATTCATTTAACAGAAGGTTTGATCTCAAGAAAGATGTGGTTTCATGCTTGTTAAGCCCTACAAAGCCTGTTGATATAAAAAAAGTCGCCGGCAGTGACAGTTTTCTGAGTATTGGAACTGCATGGGTAACCCAGCTTTTAAAGCCATCGTCGAAGGTGATAACGATATTGACTTTTGATGTTGATAAATTTCCTGTCATGTAATCATCAAAACTGATGACATTTAAGTTTTGTTTGAGAAAAACAATATTGCTTTCAAAGTTAGCGACAGCTGAAGGTTCAATATCATGAAACGTGATGAAACGCGTCATTGGTTTACGTCGAACTCGAAGCAAAAAATTTCTAAGTCGAGAATATCCGAGAATATAAAACAATAACACTCCTATATCCTGGCGACTAATTGTCATAAATACTCCTGAATTTTATAAAAATCACGAGTTTATAGCATTTTCATTGTTTTCAATGCTTACTTCACCCACAATGCTCGGTGTTGAGACAATGGCCAAGAATATGAGAAGGGCTGTCAGATGTGTTGCAAATGCGCTGATTGATGATTCGGATATGTTATGTATAACTGCCATGAATAAAAAACAGGACCAGAGAAGCGACCAGAACAAATCTTTTTTTAGCAAAGTGATTGCTTTATGGCAAGACGATAACAAAAACATTGTCGTTAAAAACAAGCCCAGAAAGCCCGTGTCTAAAATCATATCAAGATATCCGTTATGCGCATCGCTGATCATAAAATGATCACGGATTTCTTGAGTCCAAAACCCGCCGAAACCATAGCCTAAAAGCGGGCGCTGCATTGCTACGGGTAAAAGACTATTCCAGACATCTGTTCGCCCCGTCAGTGTTGTATCGCGTCCCACGGAGCCAGTAAGGGAGGCAACGGTAGAGCCACTTGTAAATACTGTAACTATACCCACGATGATAAACAGAAGCATAATTGTTGCTACGAGATTGGGATTTGGAAATATCTTGAAACGATTTAATAATAACAAAACAGCCAAGACAGCTAATCCCACGGATGTTGAAAGGAGTGCCGTGGCTGACATGGCATAAATGCTGGGACCCTTTAAAAGCCATAGAGTTAAACACAGCAAAAATATTTCCGCTGTGACGAGATATCTCACTTCTGTAATTTGTGCTTGGTTTCTTCTTTTGAAAAATGACCATATTAAAAAAAATAAAGAAATCATACAGAGGCGTCCGATCCCGTTTTTTTGTAGAGTGACTCCTACCCACATCAATTCACCTGTCCATCTGGAATATTCAACGCCGTAGTGAGGATAATATTTTATTAGAAGCACAGAAAAAGGTATGAGGATATATGTTGTTCTTCTTAATACGCTCAGCATTGCTTCGCGTGGATTATTTTCTGTAAGCAAAAGAAAACCCATTATTAACGCCGGAGTTGCCCTTACCCAACGAACAAAGGATGTATAAACGCCTACCGATGACCACAAAGTGCTTATTAACATGTATAATGTTAATATTATCAACCAGGTATTGCCCTCGATTGCTTTTGAAAAAGAAAATCTCCGCTTTACAAGGATTGTAACTCCAATAATAATCAGAAGAATAATGAAATTCCGATCCAAGGGGCTTCCATACTCGCCTTCCCCCGCTGAATGCGAAAACCAGATAGCCAATGGTTTACTGGCAATAAGAAGCACCCATATAGTAGGTATCCAGACAGCAAAAGAACATTCATGGGATATTTTGTGATCCAGCGTGAGAAGCCAGAAGACAAATAATGAACAAAGTATGAGTGCAACAACTGATGGCATTCGAAAGCATGAACCCCAACGGATTGTTCGTCATTAGACGAAAATCTTATTTGTGTAAAAAATTTGATTTGAATTCTTGGTGAAGAATGTCGAAAAGAATTCTGTCCTTAAAAATTCCGTCAAAGAGATGACATTCACGTTGGCGGCCTATGCATTTGAAACCTAATTTATGAAAGATTTTAATTGTGAAGTTGCTTTCTGCAGCCCAACCGCTCACGGAGTGCAAATTGAGATCATAAAATGCTTTGTGGAGTGTCAAAATAAAGCCAGTTGTGGAGACGCCTTTTTTTCTGTATTCTAGATTGCCAATGACGCTCCATATCTCTGCAGATTTGTTTTTCTCATCAATTTTTGTCAAACCCATTATCCCTACAGGGATATCATCACAAATAATAAGAAATGTCCTTTTATCTCTTCGCATCAAGAAAAAAGCGAGTTGCTCGTCTCGGAGATCTTCATTCTGAAAAAATGGATCCAGAAATTGCGCATTATCTTTATCTATAAGCCAGGGTTTGACTATCTGGATGTTGTCATGTTGAATCTCTTTTAAAGCTACTTCCATCGTGATTCTCCTTGTGAAATTCTAGGCAATGATTTCAGCCGGTAGTTCGTGGCCGAGGAAGTTTATCGGGCTTGCCGTTAATCCATAAGCACCGGAATTAAAGAAGATAATACGGTCACCCTTGTGCAGTTCACGCACGGACTGAAAATTAGTGGCAAGTATATCTTGAGGAGTGCAAAGACAGCCGGCGATATCGTAAGTTGTTGGTGTCATGTCTATGTGTTCGCTTGCTGTAAAAACGTCCATCTCGAAATTTCTTCTGACGACCTGACCCATGCCGCCGACAAGCAGATAGTGATGATGCATGCCCCCATCAACAATCAGAAAATTTTTCTTTATCCCATGCTTTCGATACAAGATGCGTGTCGCATACAGCCCGCACTCGCCCACCAGAAACCTACCCGGTTCCACGATATAACGCGTTTGTGCAAACTTGGCATATTTACCCTCGCAAAAAAGTTCTTTCAGCCCGTCAGACAGTTGTTTTAAGTCAAGGCTTGTTTGATTGGAAAAGTAATTGATGCCCCAGCCGCCGCCAAAATTTATTTTATTAATGGGAAAAATACCAAGATCAAACGTCGCTACTGCTGTATCCAGTATCATTCGAAAGTTATCAATGAGAGCTGTGCTTGACAAAATCTGGGACCCTGCATGGACATGCAAACCGGAAAAAACCATGGTATCTGCATGTGACCGAATAAAATTCAATGCTTCTTTGATCATGGTCATGGGAATTCCGAATTGAGTATCACCGCTCATTTTTATACCTGCAGTATCCGCTGTCTGGTGAGGATTGATTCTAATACCGACATTCGCCTTTATACCCATCTGCCGACTGATTCGTGCAATAGTTTCTAGTTCAGGTAGACTGTCGGCGTTGATTGCTGAAATTCCATGCCGGATAGCTTCACCGATCTCATCTTCGGACTTGGCAGGTCCGGAAAATTCTATGCGATCAGCCTTGATTTTGTGATGGCGAGCTCTTTTGAGTTCGCCCAAAGAGGCAACGTCGGCCCCGACCCCTAAGGATGACAATTCCTGCAAAATGCCAGCAAATGGATTAGCCTTTACAGCGTAATAGATCTGAAAAGACGGAGGAAGGCAACTGACCAGATCGGTATACCTTTTATGCATGATTTTTCTAAAATAGATGTAGGCAGGCGTTGGGACCTCTTTAATGATGTGTGCGACGGCATCTTTGCCAATAATAGAATAAAATTCTTCTTTATTCATGGTATTTCCTTTCCACTTCCGCTAATCTGATCTTACCTGATGGTGTGCGAGGGAAAGAGTTAACGAAGAATATTTTTGATGGAATCATATATGGCGGAAGCTTGTCCGATAAGAATGTTTTCAATTCGCTTACTGTCAGTTCCTGGTTTTCTTTTAGTTGAACTTCTGCATATATAGCTTTCCCAATGTTTTTATCAGGTATGCCGAAAACAACAGCATCCTGTATGCTTGTGTGGCGAAGAATCTGGTCAGATATCTCCTTGGGATATATTCTATAGCCTGAAGATTTAATCATCTTGTCTTTTCGTCCCTGGACGTAAAGATATCCGTCTTCATCAATTTTACCAATGTCTCCGGTAAAAACGGCCTTTTGAATGTAGGGGCTGCGTTTATTTTGATGTGGGTTGGTTCGTATTTTTCGTGCAGTTCCCCGGGCGTCTCCAATATATCCCAGCATCATCCCATCACCATAATGGATAATTTCGCCCATTTCATTAGGGGCCGCGAGCTTACCTTTACTGTTCAAAATTGATATTTTTGTGCCTTTAACCGGCCGTCCAACAGAGAGCATTTTCAGATGATATTCCGATGGCAGCAGGATACCGCTTCGAAATGTTTCTGATTGACCGTATGTTTTGAATATCTGTGTGCCTTGAAGTAACATACCCAAGCGTTTGAGCTGTTCCGGTGCAAGGTCGCCACCGGAAATAGTGATATAGCGAACCGATTTGATGGCTTCCAGCGACTCTTTGCTGTCAGACAGATTCAGAAATGATGCCCAGATTGCCGGTACGCCGGAGATGCCGGTGATTTGGTGTTGCTTGACTGTTGAAACAATATCGGCGGGCATCCATGAATTCAAGATAGTTAATTGCGCGCCTGTTACAAGAGCAGTAAACAACTGATTTGTTCCCACATCAAAGGAAAAGGGCAGGAGATTTAGCAAAACATCCGAACGTGTGATTCCATAATATTCACATTCAGTAAGGGTTCGATTATAAAGGTCCTGATGTGAAATTAAAACACCCTTGGGAGTGCCGGTAGATCCGGAGGTAAATAAAGCAAGCGCAACATCGCGGGGGACAATAGCTTCTCGGATCGGTATATTGTCTTTGGGTAGAAATACTTGTGGCAACCGGCTTAAAGGGAATTTTTCGTTGATCCGGGCAATGATCTGCTCATGAAATAGCGATGTCACATCACTCGAATAGTGAGTTAAGTTAAAAGAATTTTCTTTATGATTGTATATGTCCTGCAGATTTAGTAATGCACTGTCATCAATAAGAACGACAGGTGCTCGTGAAAGACGCGCCGTGTAGATGACCTGCTCCTGAGTTGTGCGTGGATTGAGGCTATAAAATGCTGCACCTGCTTTCATAATACCTAGAATAGATGTTACATGATCAATGGATCTGCTCATGTAAACACCAACAAAATTGCCACTTTCAATACCTTGATCTGTCAGATAACCGGCAATTACATCCGATCTTCTATCAAGCTCAGCAAAGCTAATCTTGGAATACTTTCCTTTGCTCCGGCAGTGAAGGACCGCTGTCTGTGTAGGGTACTTGAGGACTATTCTCCGAAAATTATCGAGGATGATTGGCATTTTTATCTCTCCTGGGAAAGTTTTGATTTTATAAAATCACAAATAAATTGAATAGTATCAAAATTGTCCAGTGTCATGTCTGCCATCGAGATAGTAATGCCGAACGCATTTTCAAGTTGTCCGACAAACGTCACAACACTTAGTGAATCGATCATGCCGCTGTCAATCAGCGAAGTATCGGGTGAAGGTTTTGCTTTTATGCCTCTTTCAAGCAGCATTTCGGTAACAAATTGAGTAACGGTTTCTTCAATCTTCTTTGTCATGATTTTCCCTCTTCTTAAGTATTGTATTGCGTGAATTCTTGTTCGTTTTGAGTTAAAACTGGAAATAAACAAAAGGAACGCTGTCGGTTGCGCCAAGTGTGACAAGCAAGATAAGAAGGCATGTGTATACCAGGATGCGGATGATCGGCGCTTTGGCCGGTATTTCCTGAGACCAGTTACGGTTTTTATTCACGAACAAATGGACAAAAAACACGGCCGCTACTCCTGGCAGAATATACGGTGATATCATGTTGGTACCGTTTGGTGTCCAGAAAATTAAACGGGTAAGATAAGTACAAGCATTTGCGACTGATTCCGATCGGAAAAAAATAAGGCTCAAAAGCAAAACGCCAAGAGTCAATATATGAGAAATGAATGTCCAAGCTACTTGAAATAATCTTGAATCTTCTAAAGAGACAAATAAATTCCATCTTTTCCAAAGCACCTCAATTGCCATTGCGACGGCATGGATTCCGCCCCATATCACAAATCCCCATCCGGCACCGTGCCATAGACCGCAAACAAGATATGTTATAATGAGGTTGCTGCATGTACGAAAGATGGGGTAAAGACTTTTCCGCCTTGCCATTTCAAGCGGAAAAAAGAGGTAATCACGGAACCAATTAGACATTGTGATGTGCCATCGACGCCAGAATTCAGTAATAGTAGCCGCTGAAAAGGGCATTTGAAAGTTTTCAGGTAATTTGTAACCTAGTAATCTTGCTGCACCTATGGCCATGTCAGAATAACCAGAAAAATCACAGTAAAGTTGAACGGTATAACCCAACAGCCCCTGAAGAAGGGTGTAAGCATCATATTGCCCTGGTGAGGAAAAAATCATATTAACATGGCTTGCAACTTGATCCGCAATGACTAATTTCTTAACAGCTCCCAACAGAATGTATGCAAGACCGGTTTCTAAATCCAATGCAGTTATCTGAATTCTTTGCTTCAGTTGAGGAAGGAAATTGACGGCGCGTGCTATCGGACCTGACAACAGCTTCGGGAAAAAGCTGAGAAAGAGCGCGTAATCCCTGAAGCTGTGGCACGGTTTTAGTCTATTGTAGTAAACATCGATAATATAACTTACGCTGGCAAACGTAAAGAATGAGATTCCAGGTGGAGCAGTAATATTCAGTTTAATTTGAGAGGTCTTAATATTCATGATTCCAAGAACAAACCAAATGTTTTCCAGAAAAAAATTTGTGTATTTAAAAAAACCTAGAAGTCCAAGGGTAATTACTAAACTGAAGATTAATAGCCTTTTACGATGGTGTTGATTCTGTATTTGTCCGAGTTTTCGACCTATGAAGAAATCGACAAACGTTATAAATAAAATCACAATGGCACAAGAAACACTTGAAATAAGGCAGAAAAAAATGCTGGTAACCAACAAAAACCATTTTGTTACCGTATTGTTTCGTGTCACGCAGCGCCCTAAGAGGACAAACAGGAAAAAGGCGAAGAATTCAAAAGAGGTAAAGGTCATGGCAGACGTCCGGAATGATCAAGGTGAGTTAAGAAAGCAGATGTCATGATCTGTTGTCCATAGTGATTAGCGTGTACAAAATCCCAGTACATGGAATTATCTTGAAGAGGCGGCAATTTGTCTAATCGGATTAGTTTTGCCTGTGGCCATAAGCTTTGAAAATCTGCCAATTCCATTTCAAATTCATGTTTAACTTTGGCAGTTAAAAATTCCTCTTGATAGATTGGTGACACTGGCAATACAATAAAGATCAATTGGCCTTTTTGTTTAAAATTCTGAACGAGCCTCGTTAATGCCATCTTCTTGAGTCCATTGAAAGAATGCTTTCCTTGGCATGCTGCCCGTGTCAGAGCTAAACGGCGCTGAAGTCGTCCGGGAGGCCAGTCGCTTACTTTTTCTTCGAGCCCCGAGTCACCCTCCATCTTAAACCTGAAAGCTTCATCTGGCTCCGATGAGCTGCCGATTCTGGTCATTTTTTTGAGCTCATCCCGTATCCCAGTCATCACTCCGTCGGATCGGCCTACTGTTGGAAACAGAACTCGTAGAGCTCTTGTAGGGTATTGGCTCAGGACTCTTTTATTGAAGGAGAAATCAGCCTGTACTTGCCACAAATCACGGATCGTCTGTGTTAGTGGTACGTAATCGACTCGAAAATCGCTAAGAGCGTGTTCATTCAAATCGACGGGCGAAATGGCGATAAAAATACGTTTGATTTCTTTTGATGGCCGGGGAGAATACTCCCACTCTGAGGGGGTCTGTCCGAGTGAAGCCCAACTCTCAATTGGAGCACCCAGTATTTTTGAAATTTCGCTCCAGTCGATTGCGGAGTATGCAACTGATGAACCATATAATCTGGTTGTGGCAACACGATCATTAGCGCCATAGTTTTGGTATTTACCAGGCGATGTTGAAATTCTGAGGAAATGGACTGTAAAATGACTGATTAATGAAACAATGACTATGACAGCGCAGAAGATAAAAACTAACTGGTACCAATGTCTTGTTTTGGAAATATAATTTGAGAAAAGAGTTAATAAAGCGTTATGTTTCATGATTAATTAGGTACTTATAAATTTGAGCTGTCTAAAATTTAAAGTGAACTCTTTAAAGATAATAATAAAGCGGGTCTCTCTTTGCAATTGCTAAATGAAGTCTAAAAAATCTGAAAAAAATTGTTGAGTTAAAAAGCATATGTTACTTTTTGATCTGTGAAAATATGGCGTCCATGATTTTTGAGGTTAAAATTATTTCACGGTAGGAAAGAGGCAGCGGTGCATTCCCTTCAATTGATTGATAGAAAGACGAAATCAATAATTTTAATCCGGCATCGTTTGGCAGATGAAAATCCCTTTTTAAAAACTTCTTAAAATTGGTTCTGAGATTTCCAAGATACTGCTTTGCATACTGAACAGGCGGTATAAAGTAGTTTAAATAACTTTTATATTCTTTATCATCAACCTTGATCACAATCTGATGATCGTCATCAACGATCAGGGAATTCCTTTTACCGTAGAGTCTTAATTGGTGCGGTACAGGTTTAATCTGTGACGAAAAAGTAAAATATGCAGTTATATTGTTTTCATCTTTAATAATTACACGAACCTCATCAATGATACCGGTTTCACCAGCTTCCTTAAGAAAATTACTAGTGAACCCGTTAGCTATTACAGTGGGTTTATCGCCTGATAGAAATTCTGCAATTTTACTGATGCCGTGGCTTATTATATTTTGTAGTAATGAGCCGGGTAGTTTCCGCACCCAGTGGTTGTCGTCTCCCAATATTGCTTTAGCGTAGCTTATATCACCAAAATCATAGCAGTAGTGACTTTCTATGTGGACAGGCGCACCACCCAGATAACCGTTTTTTACAAGCTGTCTCATTTTAATCATTGCATGCGTAAACTGTGCATTGTGTCCGGCGGTAATTTTCAGGTTCTTTTGGTCGGCAAGCCTGATCAGTGCTTCAGCTTCCAGTGTGTCTAATGTAAAAGGTTTTTCCACATAAACATTACATCCCGAATCCAGGCACTGCTTAGCCAAAGGATAGTGGCTTGCGGGTGGGGTGGTTATATGCACCACATCCGGTTTTGTCTTATCCAGCATTTCCTGAACATCTGTAAAGCACATTTCTATATTAAAGCGCTCTGCCATTTGTCTTGCCATTAAGGGCTCACTGTCGCAAACTGCTACTATAACGGCATCAGAAATACGCTGAATTTGAACTGCATGTTGATCGGCCATTTTGCCGCAGCCGATAATGGCAACTTTGATCATTGCTTATTCACCTGAATACTTTTCATATATTTAAAAAAATTGTCCAAAGAAATATCCATCGGAATTTTGGGTTGCCAATTCAAAAGATGTTTTGCTTTCTCATTGGAGTAGTTGACACGTTTCCAATATACCTCGCATGAGCGTTTGTTAAAAACCGGCGGTAACTGGCCACCAGACCATTTAGAATATTTTTCCCATATTGTGTTGAAGAAATACCAAAGAGGGTAGGGCACAGGAATTGACAGCATTTTTTTTACCTGCTTTTTATATTGGCGTAAAAATTGTCTGCTTGTAGGTAGATTGTCATCCGTAATATTGAATACCTCACCTTCAATGCCGGGCTGAAGTCCGGCAAGTACGATTGCCTCTGCACAATTATCAAGATATGTGAGAGGGATAGTATTTCCTAATCCCAAGTGAAGAAATATCCCGAAAGTATCTGTGCCAATCCTATCAGTAATTTTAGCTTTTCCGGGACCGAAAATGACACTGGGCCGGACAATTACATAAGGTAACTTGAATTTATTACCATATTCTATAACAAGTTCGTCCTGTTTCGCTTTTCCATATGTATAAGCTTCAAAACGTTCTACAAATTTTGTATCAACTTGGCAGTTTTCATCCAGTATGCCGCCTTTTTTAATATTTTGGTTGGTGTAAACTGCGATAGAGCTGATATTCACAAAACGTTTAAGTGACGTTTCCTGCAAGGCGGCATCAATTAAGTTTCTGGCTGTAACAACGGAATTAAGAAAACACCCGGGGAAAGATTTTTCCACACCGGCGGCAAGATGATATATTATGGAAACATCTTTCACGGCGTTCTTACAGGTATTACGATCAAGTAAATTGCCCTGTATAAATTCTATGGTGCTATTCAGGCCAGAGGTGATTTTCTTTAACGCTAAAATATTATTGTCCGACCGAATAAGACATCGGATGTTTTTAAATCCGAAAAGAGAAAGAGTTTCGACTACTTTTGAGCCGACAAAACCGCCTGCGCCTGTGACGAGAATTTTATCTGAAGAGTTAATTATGTAATTGCTATTATTTTCTGATGACATTTAAACACCAACGTATTTTTCATTAACCAAGTTAAAACCAAAAAAGGCGGTAACCTTCCCAATATGATCGCAAGTTTTGATCAGGTATTTCATAAAAACATGATAGCCGAAAAGCAAAGATAGGGGCAGGAAGCAGGCATATAAAGTTATTGCCAGAGACGAAAATAAAGTGCTTAACAATTTTGATTTTGCTGCGTTAAGCGCCATTTTACCCCTCAGTAATGCACGCTTAAGTAAAACTTTTTTATCCCACCGTTGTGGTGGTATTGTTTCAAAGACAGGCGCATCGATTGACCATATAAATATTCGACCATCAGCAATCATTCTTCTGAAAAAATCACGATCCTCGCCGCCGCTGCCAAAAGCCGGATCAAACCAGACTTGACCATCAGCGAAGATGTTTCTTTTTAACAATGCATTACCTGTGCGTGTATCTTGCCAACTCAACTCCTGGCCGGTTATGGGTTTGGGTCTGTCAAAAAAGTTACCTTTTAATACCCATTTAGGTGGTTCAATTTCAAAGTGGGGCAGTACAGGGCCAAGAATGCCATCGGCTCCATATTGTTGAATTGCTTTATAAAGATGGAGAAGCCATTGTGTATCCGGAAATTCGTCATCATCGATTAAAGCCACATAATCACCGGAAGCATTTGCAATTGTCTTATTTCTGGCCATGGAAATGTTTTGTTCCGGCTCGCAATGGTAATTAATAGGTATAATGGATTTGGACTGCCATTCACGGATAGTTTCTCTTGCGGATTGAAGAGCATCATTGTCCACTATAACGGCTGAATAGGTGAACAGGTTTTCGGTCACCTGAGTTTGCAGCTTATTTAATAACTTCGCAAGCAAGTGCGGTCTTTTATATGTGCAAATGCAAACTGTTATATGGTGTACTGAAGTCATTATTGCTCCGGCAATTAAATATATAAATACTTTCTGTATGTCCTCCGCTGGCGGAGGTGGCCCGCTTTAGCGGGCCGGAGGTGGAAAAAAACAGGTTGTAAAATTGCGTGATTCCTCCCCCTGGCCCCCTCCAAAGGGGGACATTCAAAAAGGTGGAATATTTGCCTCTTTAATTGCCGGAGGAATAACTAGAAGAATGGGCAGGAGGCCTTGATTTTTTACCGCTATAGTCGGGAATTGGATTCTTTGAATGTACATATTTGGATATTATTTTGTTTTAAATGTGCAAGGAATAAAGAGATGGTATCAAAGTCTGTCAGATCTTTTGTGTGACCTATGGTTGCAATCGGCTTATATTCATCTGGTTTGAATTTATCATCTCTAATGATCTTATTGGTGATGGTAATCAACTCATCAAAGGTCATTCTGCAAAAATCGAGCTTCAGGGGATGGAAGGGCCGCGCCAAGTCTCGCAGGCGATCGATCAGTTCTCTTAATGTTTTTCTGCCCGTGGCGGCTTTTTGTTGAAGCGCAAGGCGTTTCTTTGTAGCCATACGCCAGGGGGGAACCATTTCTGTGTAAATTGGTATTTCAATTAAGTAACCGGTGTGTGCGGGCTCATTCACATCGTCCTGAAATTGCCAGAAATAGCCGTTTTTAAGGGAGCGACGATAATCCAGCCTCGTTTGGTGTTGAAGCCCCCCTTTAAAGACCGAGGAATCAATTCTGATACCGTGATTGAAAAGTATCAGGGCGGCAGGTTGAGTCGGTTGAAAAAGCCAGTTCCCTGCTCGAAAAGAGAATGGTTTATACTCAGGCTCACACAGGATTTTACGCAGGTAATTAATGGCGCGTTCAACTATCTGATTAATTCTTGTTTCAGGCAAAGTACAAAGGTTGTATTCGGAATAATCCAAATCCCATTTGCCGTTTTTCCAGGTTCCATTATACCATTGCGGGTGAAGATGAAGAGCGATTTCATGCCCTTTTTCATGCAACTCTTTGATTTGATTTTTTACGCTGTCAATTGCAGGATCAGATTTGGCCTCTTCAATCTTCTCGAGTTCGGCTGCTTCTATAAAAAAAACCATTTTGCAGTTTTCGCGATCTAATATTTTTTTTAATTGGCATGTTGGTTCAAACACCAGATCTTTTAATGATCCTTCGCCATTGCCGTAAATTTCGTAATCAATTGTGAAAATAAAATCGATCATATACTGAAAAAAGTTTTCATGGAAAAAGAGGAGTACGAAAAAAGATGTCTTTTGCTGTAAAACAAGAAAAGAAAGGAATCTAAATATTAAGGCCGGCTATTACGGCAAAATTTATTATTGGTAGGCGATGAGAGGATTTGAACCTTCGACCCCCTCCATGTATTGGAGGTGCTCTACCACTGAGCTAATCGCCTGCATTAAGAATCTTAATAACATATTGTTGATATTAATTAAACCCAAAAATGATAAAATACTTTGATTTCAGTTGTTTATTTTTTTGAGACCATCTTTTATACAGTGAGCTATATGATAAATTTCATGTTCTTCAAGGTTATAGTGATTCGGCATAACAAGAACTCTATCAGCTATTTGTTCAGCCACGGGACAATCGCTTTTATAGCCATAGTAAGTGGCAGCAACCTTTGCAATGTCATGATAAGGTTTGGCTGTTCCGATTTGCAGATTATGGAGATATTGGATCATTTTGTCACGCTGGCCGACTGAATCTAAAAAAATAGGGTAAAGGTATCTGTTGTAGAATGCTTCAGGTATTTCAGGGCAATACATGTTGGACGGCAATCCCAATTCATGCGTGAATATATCTGCATAATGACGCTGTGTTTTGATAAATAAGTCCAGGTTGTTAAGCCGTTTAGCTGCAGTTAGTGAGTCGGAAATGTAGCTTTGAGTAAATGCTATGGGGGATTTTGCTGAATAATCTACTTTTTTGTTATAAAACTTCCAAAGAGGATAACCTATTAATCCATATAGAGGCCTGGTGCGCAGCTTTGTACGAATGTATGTTTCAGCCAGATGCTTTATTTCTTCCGGAAGTTTCGGCCTGGAAAAGCCGGCATTTGTTTTTTCGAGTTTTTGCATAATAATGGGTTCATTAGAGAACAATGCGCCTCCTTCGCCGACGCTTAAATATTTACCCGATCTGAAACTGAACGCCGCTGCTATACCATAAGTACCGGTCATTTTCCCTTTAAACATACTTCCCAGTGATTGGGCGCAGTCTTCAATAATGGGTTTTCCTTCAGCGACATCTTCCAGTGCATGCATATCACAGGTATTGCCGAACATGTGTACGGCAATAATTGCATCAAGATCATTTCGTTTTCGTAAAAAATCATCTGCGGAAATGCAACAGGTTGTATAATCTATGTCAATAAAACAATGTTTGCATCCCGCTGCCTCAACCGCTTTAAACACTACCGGACAGCAATAAAGAGGAACCCCCACGCGTGAGCCTTTAGACAGATTCAAAGATTTAAGGATTGTATAAATCCCGGCTCTTGCTGATCTTACAGGAACACACTGGCCGATGCTGTCTATGTTGATGATATTGGTATCAATTTGTTCAAATAATATATTAAACAACGCATTGAGGGCATCTGAAATCCCATATTGCCAATTTTCAACAGGCAATAATCTTAACATAATCTATAATTCCTAATGTTCTTCTGTTGTGGTTTGTAACTTGTGCCTTTCTGCGTCAACAATGTCGCCGCCACTTCTCCATTTGGCGGCAAGATTGTATAGTTTAAACATTAATGGATTTATGGAATGTTTCCATATAAAACCTTCTTTAAGCTCCGCTCCGAAGCGTCGTTTTAATGCGTTGATGGATTCTTGCTTTGATCCTTTTTCGGGCCTGATGCGTGCGCCAACGAAGTCATAACTGCGCACTCCCATGCTTTTGAAAAGTTTTATTGCCTCCCAATATAATAATTTGTTGGCCCCCGACTGTTGATTTTCTATATTACCGGCATAGATTGCGTATGCGCGGTAATCGCTATAGCCAAAAACTGCATAGCTTTGAGGTATGCCATCGCAATCTGCAATTAAAATCTTGCCGTATTTGCCCAGCCCTTTAACAAAACGGTAAAATTCTTCATATCCCATAAAGGGTAGTTCTGATCTTTTAAATGTTTCTACTATTAGGTTGTGAGCAGATTGTATATCTTCTGACCCGTCTCTGATGGTAACTTCTTTTTTTATGGCTGTCTTTATGTTTTGTCGCATTATTCTATCAATATTTTTCCAAATATTATCTTCCGGCTGTGTCAGGTCTATGATGTAGCTCCCATAGGGTGCAGCATCCGCTTTATCAGGATATGTGCGAAAAATTGTATTAGTTGTTGCCGGAATGATCAGATGCACACCCAAAGAACTGAAATATTTTACGCAATTATTTAAAAATATTTTTTCATCTTCAATAGACAATGGTTGATCAACTTCTATTGTTTCAACACGGAATCTTGCCATCCTAAATATTGTTTTCCTGATTATTGTGTACGGCAGAATACAACGCAATGTCCCTGTGTTTTCATCATGTCCGCCGAGCCAGCCATAATCGTCGCCGACTGCTTTTAGAAATGACTCCATGGCAAAGATGGGAAGATCTGGGTGCCAATTTATTGGAATTGGTTTTACTTTCATTGTCTTCTCTTTTTTTTAATATTTTATTATTATTTTGATGAGTAAGTGCTTTATTGTCATAGGGACAGTCGTAATGCCTTTAAAAAATATTCTTTCAACCATTGCATTTGTTCTTTGCCTCTAAAAATTACAAATTCCTGTGAGACTGGCTTAGGTGCTTGCCTGATCCAGGCCCAAAAATAACTCGTAAGTAAAATTAAACCACCAATAACGAAAGGCTTTCTGCTCATCTGATATAATGACCTGAATATTTGCCATAAGGGATGCACGCCCATCCGGTAGTCACCGTAACCGCTTATGAAAAGCGCCTTGTAAACGTGGTGTTTTGCCGTTCCCATTGTGCGATGGTGAACGCAGTGTTTCTCTGTAAAGGTTCTTGTTTGCCACCCTTTCATTCTGGCAGTAACGACGGCGGTAAGATCAATGGCTCCTTCTTTTATTGGTGTGTATCCACCTATATCTTCAAAACAGGTCCTGCGAAATAATTGGCACGCGCCGGATACATGCTCTTTCCTGGAAAATCTATAGTTGTATTGAGTTTCGCCTTCTCTGAAGGGTGTTCCAGCAACTCCTAATTCAGGCAAGTCTTTAAACTTGCTCAAGAGAAAGTCAAAATATTCATCATCAAAAGAAATATCGGCATCCAGGCTGCCGATGATGTCGTAATCAAGATATTTTACTTTTTCGTAACCTGCGTTAAAAGCCATTACTTTTCCGGCAAAATGCCTCTCTTGCCGTTCCGGTGTCCTGAGCAGTTCCATCCATGGATGATCGGGCAGATATTTTTTGACTATGTTATCGGTCTCGTCTGTCGAGCCGTCACTGACGATAACCCATTTTAAGGGGAGACGGGTTTGAGAGATCATGGATTTAATGGTCAGCTCAATGAATTCTGCTTCATTGCGGGCGGGGGTAATTATGATGTATGACAGTTGACGGTTCACAGTTTCCAGTTATAAAGACAGTTTACGGATAAAGACGGTTTACAGTTCACGGTTTCCAGTAGAGTCGTAAGCGCTAAAAGCATCCAGGCTTGAGACCAGCGCATGTAGCTTATCCGGTTCTTATAATAAGGGGTTATCTGGTAGTGAAAATAACCACGTTTGTCCCACATATTTGCAACAGTCCAGTCAAAAATCCTGCAGGCAAGCTCTATATTGTTGTGATCAAGGTCTTTCATTTCCAGAAGTGTAATGATGCTTTGTGCCACGCTGTGAATGTCAAATGGATATGCTTTGTTATGAAAATACTTGGGTGCTCCGTTTTGACGGAAAAAGTGATTTGTATAAAACTGTAAACCACGTTTTATGTTGAGAAGAAATTCATCTGTGTTTAAATATTTGCTTATTGTTTGCAATGCGACAAGATTATACCCGGTGTGAAAATTGTCGATCCAGCGTTGCGTGGGAAGTTCCCCGTAGTTCCATGAACCATCGTGTTGTTGCATCCGGGCGGAGTAGCGTGCAGCCTTCAGCGCCGGCTCAAGATATTTTTTATTGTCGGTATGTCTATATATACGGCACAGGAGAGCGGCACCCAGAAAGTTGGCGTTATGAACTTTTGTTTTTATCGACGGTACAGGATAACTGAATCCCGCTTCGTCCCCGTCTGTCCAAAACAATTCATTCATTAAGTAATCGGCGGAACTTGAAGCAATATTAAGCAAGTTATCAGCTGACAGTTGACAGTATCCGGTTTCCAGTTTACGGTTCACTTTTTCTAGTTGACAGAGTTGTGCTTCGTAGAGGTCCAAAAACGCGTTGGCGACAAAAACGGTACAGACAAGATTAGCTTCGCCGCGGGACGCGAGGACAGATCGGCCTTGCCAGGGGAAGCTGTAGCCCCAGCAGTAATAGCGGTTAACGGTTACCGGTTCACAGTTCACAGTTTCCAGTTGGCGGTTAGAAAGACGGTTAACGGTTACCGGTTCACAGTTGTCAGTTGACTGATAACGATGATTACAGGTTGACGGTTTCCGGTTCTCAGTTAAAAGATTGTTATCTGAGCGGAGGGCGATGATGTTCTGGACCATTGAAGGAATAAGGCTTGTGTCATTCAACATGCCTGAATTTTCTAATTTTAACAAGGCCATCAGAAAAAGTGCAAGTGCCTTGGGATTTTGGGTTTTAGGTATCATGAGAAGCGGGCGAAAATTAATGGGGCTTCTTTTCAATATCTGCGTCATTGCCAAACGCGTCAACCGCCAATCCAAAAAAGGCAATTTTTTGAAAAGTTCGCTGTTGAGGGCGTCGTAAGGGTCGTAGCCGGCCCAGTTGTTTGAAAGGCAGTAGTTAAATAGTTCACGGGTAACAGTTTTCAGTTTCCGGTTCATAAAGGCAGTTGACAGTTTACTGATAAAGACAGTTTTCGGTTGACGGTTGGAAATACAGTTAACGGTTGGCGGTTCACAGTTGTCAGTTGACGGATAAAGACAGTTTTCGGTTGACGGTTTCCCGTTGTCAGTTGACGGATAAAGACAGTTTTCAGTTGACAGTTGACAGTTTACGGTTAAAGACATCACGGTTTTAAAGAAGAATATAGGGCTTGGAGCATTTTAGAAATGATTTTCAATTCTTCAATCAAGCGATTTGCATCTTGTTCCGTTAGAAGTTTAACCTCTTTGGCAATGTAAACCTGTGTCCTTAATTCGGCTGCGGAACCCTGGGCAATAGCTATAAATCTTCTGAAGTCGGGGATACTCCTTCTTTCAGAACCCTCCGCTATATTGGATGGAATCGATACGGCGGCACGGAGGATTTGATCTTTGAGGCCGTAGTCGCGGCAATCCTTTAATAATTCATATAGACGTATAGATAGGGCACAAGATCTTTTCCATACATCTAAACCTTCAAAAGAACGGGACATAATAAATTAGTTTCCGGCTCACAGTTAGAAATACAGTTAACGGTTCACGGTTTCCAGTTTCCAGTTTGCGGTTAAAGACAGTTGACGGTTCACAGTTGACGGTTTACGGATAAAGACAGTTGACGGTTGACGGTTGCCGGTTTCCAGTTTACGGATAAAGACCGTCAACCGGTAACTGTCAACTGCCGGCTAGTATTTTAATGATTCTTTCGGCTGTTTTGCCGTCCCACAGCGGGGGGACGCGCCTTTTTTTGTTCTTTGCCTCAAAAAGTATTTTCATATCCTCATTTAGTGTTTTCAGGGTTGTCAACTTGTTTGTGCCGTGCGTAATGGTGACCGGTCTTTCGGTGTTGGGCCTTAATGTAAGGCAGGGGATGCCAAGAACGGTTGTTTCTTCCTGCAGGCCGCCGGAGTCGGTAAGTACGAATGCACTTTTATCGACCAGGCCGATGGTTTCATGATAGCCGATAGGGTCGGTGATGATCATGTTTTTTGTTTTGGCGATTTTATCCTGTAACCCGAAGGAGATCAGATTTTTTCTGGTGCGCGGGTGCATGGGGAAAAATACCGGAATTTTTTTGGACAAGTTGGTTAAGTGCCTTATGATTGTTGTTAAAGATTTTTTCTCATCCACGTTTGATGGTCTGTGCAGTGTGACAAAAACATATTGTCCGTCTTCCAGGTTGTATTTCTTTTGAGGTTCAAGTGCCCTGGCTTTTTCGGCATGTCGAAGAAGCGTATCAATCATAATATTGCCGACAAATTTGATTTTATCTTTACTAACCCCTTCGCGCAGTAGATTTCTGTCTGCGTCTCTTGACGGTGTCAGAAGTAAATCGGCAAGCGCATCTGTGACCAGGCGATTAATCTCTTCAGGCATGGTTCTGTCAAAGCTTCTCAGGCCTGCCTCGACGTGGGCTACACGGATGCCAAGCTTAGATGCCACAATTGTACAGGCCATTGTGGAGTTAACATCTCCCACCACGACAACCCAGTCCGGCTTTTCCTGAAGACAGACTTTTTCAAAACGGACCATGATTTCTGCGGTCTGGACGGCGTGTGAACCAGACCCCACTTCAAGGTTGAAGTCCGGTTCAGGGATGTCCAGGTCGCGGAAAAAAGCTTCAGACATTTTCACATCGTAGTGCTGACCGGTATGAACAAGCAGTGGCTTTATTTTCGCGTGACTTTTGGTGTTACGATTGTGCTTTTCAATGGCAAAGATTAGCGGTGCAATTTTCATGAAGTTCGGCCTGGCACCGCAGATTAAGGCCAGTTTGATTGTTTTTTTCATTTAAAATCTTTCCGCTAGAATTTGTTCTATCTTGTCCACAATGGCGTTTAGCGCTGTTTTGTCCCGATCCGCCAATTTAATGTTTTTTGGTCTCTTGACCAATTTAAGTTTGGTTTTCAGGTCATCCGGTTTTTCCAGAAGCACAAGTCTTCCCACATCCGATAGATAACGATCTACGGCGCCGATGGTTCCCCGGAAAATACTGTAAACAGGCACGTCCAGGGCCGCTGCCTCACGGTTCATGGTGCCTCCGCCGCTTATCACAAGGTCTGAATACCACATAAGATCAAGGCCGTTGACTGCACGAGCGGGAATGATCACCCTGCCTGAAGAAATTGCCTGAGGCCATGTTTGATTTATAAAATCCTTTTGATTGTTATTCCTCGGAAGCAGGATTATTTGTGTGTTTTCTTCCAGTAGAAATTTCATTGAAGCTTCAAACAGCTCTTCGCTGGCTTCACAAAAATAATGGGCTTCTGTTGCGGGTGGGCGTACCGTGACTACAACTTTGCTTTCATCAATATTGAGCTCATCTATGATTGAGTGATTGGGAGTATAGCTCACTACATAAACATCTTCTTTGATGCCGGGATATTGAGATATTCTGTCGGGTGACATTTTAAAAGAAGATCCTGAAATGACATCAGGAGTCATTACATAATTCGGTTTTATGGATACGAGGCCACGGGCATGTTCATAATCAATCAGGACAAGTGACGGAATTCCTAATAATTTTGAAGCTACAAGTTGCGTTCTCGAGCCGTGTGAGACTGCAACGGAGGGTTTCTTTTTTATGATGAAAGGGAGCATTTCCGTGGTTCTTATAAGAGTTCCCGCAACCTTCATGAGCTTGTTCTTACCGTAATGATGACCGATTTTTGTATATTTCATGCCGTAGCGTTCAGCCATGTCAAGAACCTGGTAGGCATCACGTGCCGTGACAACACATTCGTAACCACGTTTCTCGAGCTCGGCAATGATTGGCTGGAAAAAAGGGATATGCGGAGTATTGTCAAGGTCAATCCAGACCTTATTCCTGCCGGGAGATTTCTGATTGAATTTTGTCATGTCGTTATTACCAAGCCTTGTTTTCCAGAGGCGTGACATTTCTTTGGGAAGCACTTGCCAGTATTGCCCCTCATATTTGGTTTTTATGTAACCGAGAAGCTCTTCGTAAAGATTATAAGGATATTTTTCATAGTGCCCTGTATGGTGAAAATCCATGTAGTCGGAATGAGTGATAAACAGAGCCATGCCACCATGTTGAGCGATCCAGTCGAGCTTTTTCTTCCAGATGTCAATACCTTTTTCCTGCAAAAGAATAAACAGAAGAAAGTCCTGGGGAAGGGTGTAAGGCAGTTCCACATATCCCGGTCGCCCATTTTTACCCTGTACCCAGAAAGGAAAAATTGTGCCGACACCGTCGGGTTGCGGCTCGAAAGGGTCAGTATCGAAGGTGGAAGCGTCATATTCGATATCCAAAGAGTGAAGCATATCCAGGTTATGGTACATACTCGGCGCCCGGAAGCCGACGGCATTCCACTCTTTTAAATAGCGATTAATTTTCGGGGCTAGTTTTTGAAAGTGTGCTTCAGATTTAAACTGGTTTTCATGGTTGATGCCGTGTACGCCGACTTCAAAGCCCCTGTTTTGCAAATTACGGATTAAGTCTTTTGAAATATTGAAATCTTCTGCCACGAAGTTGAAAGAAGAGCGAAATCCAAGGCCTTCTTCTAATTTTGCCAGTGGAAGGACCGTGTCGTGTCCTTCTTTTGTGTCAACGTCATGGGTAAGAACGAGGGCGAATTTTTTACCATCCGGCCAGCCCTGCCACCCTGCAGGTGGTTTTGCCGATGATGGGTCGATTGGCCAAACATCTTTATATGAGCCCAGCCTTGCACGAACGAACATCCTGCGCAAGGCGATCTGTATGCGTCTGGGTATGAAGGGCTTCAGGGCGGAAAAGAGGTTGACATGCAACATTTAAAATATCCGGGATTATGGTTGATGGAAGCCTTCCTCTTTTGTCCCCCTTGGGAGGGGGCAGGGGGGAGGATGGGAAACGAGGATACAGGAGACAGAAGACAGGAGATAATTTCAAGCCGTTGCTTCCAATATGCAAAACATCCACCCCCGGCCTGCTGAAGCAGGCCACCCCCGCCAGCGGTGGACAGTAGGGATGCGCTTTCGCGCGGTTTTGTTAAAGTGTTGTTTACTCCTGGCCATCCACCCCCGGCCCTTCGAGCCACCCCCGCCAGCGGTGGACAGTAGGGATGCGCTTTCGCGCGGTTTTGTTAAAGTGTTATGTCCACCCCCGGCCTGCTAAAGCAGGCCACCCCCGCCGGCGGGGGACAATAGATGTTGTTTTAATGATGTGGTGGTTATGGTTTGCCGCCTCCGTCGCCGATTTCAGTAACTTCATCTACAAGCAAAGGTGGAAGGTGCAGATAATTTGTGGTGGCTCTTTTTTGATCGATGTCTTTGAAAACTCTTTCCACTTCTTCAGGTGTCAGCCCGGTTACCTCGGCGGTTTGTTCTTTGGAAATGGCGTTGTTTTTGGCATACAGGCACAGATCCATTTTGTCATAGGGAAGGGCAAAGTAAAATTCATCCTGCCCCTGCGACAATGAGTATGTATCGGTGGTCGGTTTACGAAGCCGTATTGCATCGGGAATTCCCAGATATTCCGCCAGTTCGAAAACTTGAGTTTTGTATAGATGGGCAATGGGTTTCACATCGGCCGCGCCGTCACCCAGCTTTACAAAAAATCCCTGATCGTATTCCAGGCGGTTGGGGGTTCCGGTAGTCGCATAATTCAGGCGGTCGGCATGATAATACTCCATCATTTTACGGATGCGTTGTTTAAAGTTGGTTGCCGCAAGTATTTCCAGGTATGGCTTGAGAGGCAGTCTTTGCTTGATCTGTTTTCCCTGCGGTGATTGCGCGACAATGGAATAATAGGAAATTGTCGTTTGGCGAACGATATCCGGAAGGACAATTTTTGATTTCCAGCCCGCTCCGTATTCCGGGATGACCGACCTGACGGCGTTATCGTATTTATCATAAAATCCTACCGCTTCAAGGATGCCCGATATATCTGTCAGGACTGTTTCCACTTCCAGGTGCCGGGCAAGCATTGAGGATAGTGTTGCAGTGTCGGAAGACGAGTGCTTTTCCGGCATTTGTATTGTAAAGACACGTTCCTTGCCGATGGCCCGTACACAAAGTGCGGCGGTCACGCTGCTGTCGATCCCGCCGGAGATGGCCACGACGAAACCTCTTCTTTTTAACTTATCGCGTAGCAGCTCTCTGAGCCGGGAGGTAATGCGGAAGGTTTCCTTTTCACAATCCAACTTTAAAACGTCAGCACTGAAAAATTTTGTTGTCATTTCATATATCCCTCTTGTCAATAATTGTTGCGGGGTGAATGGTTTTATTTATCGTTACGCGCCGGTTTTGGACAAAATGATAATCCAGAAGCTGGCTCGAATATATTCCTGTCAGAGCCATGGCATCGACTTCAGAAACATTTTTGTTAGAAGTGATTTTTTTTAAAAGATGCTGCACTTTTACCGGATTGAAAAATCCGCTTTGCCCTAAAGACTCCACCGAAAGATGGAAATAAATATCGTCACGTGCGGAAGATGAGCACAATGATTGGTGGACCGGCGCACGATAAGGGTGCTTGGTGCGCCCGACGATCGTATCCGGCAAGATGCCTTTGAAATATTTTTTGAGCAGATATTTTTCTTTAATCCCCAGAATTTTCCAGACTGGCGGAACTTTGGCCATAAACTCAACCAGACGATGATCAAGGAAGGGAAGGCGCATCTCCAGCCCATGTGGCATGGCCGAGCGGTCACCCTGCGATGAGAGCAGGTAATTCGTCATAAAAATGATCATTTCCAGATATTGCGCTTTGGCCAGACAATCTCTTTTGGAAAATCCATCCGGTAAAAAAGAGGCAAGGTCTTCATAGACATTGTACTCGCCTATGGAGGCGCGCAGCTTGTCGGAAAAAAATATTTTGCTGCGGCTGGTGTTCCCCCATCTGATTGAGTGAGAATAAAATTGGTCCTGTCCATCGTCGGGTGTTGCACCGAAAAAAAGAGCCAGAGATTTTTTGGCGCGCTCATTTTTGAAAATGTCAGGATAAAGATGCTCAAACGGTAACCTTCGGCAAGACGATTGCGGTTGGCGCGCCAGGAAACGGCGTAGAAGAGCTTCTTTGAAAATATCGTAGCCGCCGAACACTTCATCAGAGCCCTCGCCGGTCAGAACTGATTTAATACCTTTTTTGCGGGTAAAATCAGACAACAAAAATAATGGTGCTGCGGCTGTTCGCAAGAGTGGTTTTTCCGCATACAGGATCTGTTGGGCAAAGGCCCGGGCGATGTCATCATTGGAAGCGTTTAGTTCTGCGTGCTTGACGTTCAGGAAGGACGACATCTGGTTTTGGTAAACACCTTCATCGAAATCCTGCTCTTCAAATCGAACGCCGAAAGTATGCAGGTCGGAATTAAAGTGTTGTGCCACCAAAGCGCAGATGCCGGATGAATCGAGCCCTCCGCTCAAATAGGCCCCCACCTGAACGTCAGAGCGCAGCCGTAACCGGATGGCATCTTTGAGGAGCTCTCCTGCCTGCGCGGCCAGCTCACGGGGGTCTTCCTTCAGGTGGTCTTCATGGGGGCAATATGGGATGTCCCAATATTTCTTTTCCGCGAAGGAATCGGCTGAAACAATGGCAAAATGCCCCGGCCTTAATTCTGAGACATTTTGAAATGCAGTACTTCCGGGCAGGGGCGCCCACATGGTGAATATCTGTTCAAGAGCCAGCGGGTCCAGTGCCCGAGGTATCTCGCCAGTGGCGAAGATGGATTTAATTTCCGATCCGAAATAGAAGTTTTTTTCGTGAAATGTATAATGCAGGGGCTGGACGCCGAATCGGTCGCGGGCCAGAATTAATATTTTCTTTTTTGTGTCCCACAGTGCAAAAGCGAATTGTCCGTTGAGGCGCAAAAGAAGTTCCATACCAAGTTGTTCATACAAATGAACAATGACTTCCGTATCGTACAGTGTATAAAATTTATGTCCGGACCCTTCCAACTCGTTTCGCAATTCCTGGTAGTTGAAGATCGCTCCCGCACATACAAGCCATAGAGTTTGCTCTTCATTATAGATCGGTTGGTTGCCAGTTTGTGTGTCGATTGTACTTAACCGATTGTGCCCGAGTGCGACATAGTTGTCCAGATACATGCCGGATCCATAGGGACCGCGATGCTGGATGGCAGACATCATAGCCAGCAGATGCTCAGATGCATCAGGGATGCTCTGGGTAAAATATGTAAAACCTGCGATGCCACTCATTTTGATTAACCGTCGTTTTTGTCTTCTGTTGGGCGTGGGACGGTATCGTCATACCGGCGAAGGCCGGTATCCAGAAAATAATGAAGCCTTCCTTTCATGTCCACCGCTGGCGGGGGTGGCGCGAAGCGACGGGGGTGGATTTCTCCAATTGTTCTATGATTGCAGTAAGGCGAACTTCTACCCCGCTTATATTGTTTAAGACTTCCTCATCTGTGAAACGCACAACTTTAAAACCGTTCTTTTCCAGAACTTGTTGTCGTCGTATATCCTTTAAAACGGTGGTTTCTGTGTCATGTGTAATGCCATCGACTTCTATGATCAGCATCAAATCTTTGCATAAAAAGTCCGCAATATAATTCAAAACAGGTCTTTGCCTGCGAAACTGGTATCCCTTAAGTTGTTTCTTTCTTAGGACATATTTCCATAAGCTGGCTTCGGCTTTTGTCATGTTTTTTCTCAACGCTGAGGCAAGGGGTTGAAGGTTTTTATTGTAGCCGAAGTTGTTATGGTTCATCTGTGTGTCCACCCCCGGACATCCACCCCCGGCCTGCTGAAGCAGGCCACCCCCGCCAGCCCCCCCTTCGACAGGCTCAGGGCGGGCTTCGACAGGCTCAGGGCAGGCTTCGACAGGCTCAGGGTGAATGGGGGGATTTAAGGTGCGTTTAAGCAGACTGTTTCCTTTTCAGGAATGCATCTATGTTGTCCAAACTGTCCAGGTTTTCCGGCAGCAGCTCGTCATCGTTTATTTTAATACCGAATGTTTCTTCAAGGAAGGTGATGACTTCCAGCATGCCGGTTGAGTCAATAATATGTTCTTCCAGAAAGGAAGTGTCGTTTTTCAGTGATGTGTCGTCGCCGAACAGAAAGTTCTCCACAATAAACGCTTTAACTTTTTCAATGTTGCTCATGATCTGATCCTTTGTTGTTTTTTTTATGTTGAGCAGCATCATTGCTGTTTTCTTTGGCAATCAGTTCCATGCAGGCGTTTTTGTCTATTTTCCCGCTGATTTTTTTAGGCAGCGAAGGGGCCAAGAGCATGGTTTGCGGCATTTTATACTTGGGCATCGTCCGCGTGCATACTGACAAAATATCCTGCACATCAGTTTGCTTATTTGCCGCGACAACCACCGCAACAAGTTTATTGCCAAGCATGGCATCGGGGATGCCGGTGACGAACGCCTCTACGACAAGCCCCGTTTCCAATATGAGATCTTCTATTTCCTGGGTGTTTATTCTGTTTCCCCCGACTTTGAGCTGGTTGTCTTTTCTGCCTTTTATATAGATAAATCCGTCTTCGTCGATGTATCCGAGATCTCCTGTGTGGTAACCCATCTCATCGAGAACCTCCGATGTAGCTTCAGGGTTGTTCCAGTAGCCACGCATAATGCCCGGACCGCTGGCCACAAGTTCACCTTCGACGCCTGCCGGAACCGGTTTGCCATCGTCATCAACAATTTGGATTGTTGTATCCAAAACCGGTTTACCCACGGAATCCATTTTGGCCTCATAAAAACGCGGATCCAGGTACGTCAATCTGGCCGAAGCCTCGGTTGCCCCATACATGATAAATATTTTCGTGTGTTCGGGCAGAACATTGCGCAGGGCGACTTTTATGGCTTTACTCATATGCCCGCCTGCCTGTGAGCAGTATCGCAAATGGGGAAGCTGGTCGCGGTAGCTCGCCAGTGGTGAGCGGTGCAGCAAAAAAGCGTATGTGGAGGGAACTCCGGAAAAACCGGTAACTTTTTCTTCGGACATTTGTTTGAGCACGGTGGCCGGGTAAAGGAAGGTGTTGTTTATAACCACCGTTCCCCCTATGGCGAAATGGGTGTTTAGCAGAGATTTACCCATTACATAAAAAAATGGGAGCACAACCATCTGGATGTCCGCATCGGTCAGCTCAAGTGAGGCGCAGATCGCACGAGTATTGGAAACGATGTTTCGATGTGAGAGGACAACGCCTTTGGGGTTTCCGGTGGAGCCGGAAGTATATATGATGCTGGCCGGTGCTTCATTTTCTACGACTACTTCCGGAGGCGATGTTTTGTTTGACAAGACAGCCTCATCCCAGTTTATCGTCGGAATGCCGAAGTCCTTTTGCCCTGTTTTGGGGTTGAAAAGGATGATGCTGCCTATGTCTGTATCCGCGAAGTTGAAATCATTTAAGACACGGTAAAAGCCTGATGAACTGATAAGGATTTTCGCGCCTGTGTCTTGGATAAGCCACCCGAGACTCGCTGGCTTAATATCCGTATTGACCGGCACTGCCACTGCTCCGGATTTCATAATACCGTAATAGCTGATTACATATTCGGGACGGTTTTCTAAAAGAAGAAGGACCCGGTCACCTGTCTTTGCTCCCATCTCAAGCAACTTCCAGGCAAGTGCATTGGCGCTATTGTCGATTTCCCGATAGGTGAGACGTTGCTTTTGAAAAATTACTGCCTCTTTCTCAGGGAAGCGCTGAGCGCTGTGTTCAAGGAATTGATGAACAAAAAGAGTTTTATCTGGATTCATGGTTTTGTGGTCTTTGAAATGGGTGTGTTTTTCCTTTTTTGTCCCCCTTTGGAGGGGGCGCAGGGGGAGGATGGGAAGCCGAAGTTAACAAGTCCACCCCCGACCCGCTGAAGCGGGCCACCCCCGCCGGCGGGGGACATTGGGGATGCGCGTCGCGCCGTTTTGTTAAAGTGTTATGTCCACCCCCGGCCCCCTTCGACAGGCTCAGGGCAGGCTTCGACAGGCTCAGGGTGAACGGGGGGATTAGTGGTATGCGCTTCGCGCCGTTTTGTTAAAGTGTTATGTCCACTCCTGCTGGCGTGGGACGGTATCGTCATACCGGCGAAGGCCTGACCGCGCGAAATCGGCGGGTCGGTATCCAGAAAATAATGAAGCCTTCCTTTTTTGCCCCCCTTCGGAGGGGGCTGAGGGGGAGGAAGGGAAACGAGGATATAGAAGACAGGAGGCAGGAGGCAGGAGACAATTTCAAGCCGCTGCTTCCAATGTGCAAAACATCCACCCCCGGCCTGCTGATGCAGGCCACCCCCGCCGGCGGGGGACATTGGGTATGCGCTTCGCGCCGTTTTGTCAAAGTGTTATGTCCATCCCCGGCCTGCTGATGCAGGCCACCCCCGCCGGCGGGGGACAATAGGGATGCGCGTCGCGTCACCTTTTACCGGCGGTTCTTACAGGCCGGAAAGCAAAATCAGAAGTTGTTCTGCTGCCGCCTGGCGGCCTTTTTCGTTCAAATGGCCTCCATCGTAGGTGTATTCGGGCACAAGGGCATAACCTGTCTCGCCTTTGTGTACAAACCCCACTCGAAAACCCGCCGGGTTTGTGGATTCGACAAGTGCCAGATCAAAAACCGGTTCCTTGCCTTCATAATGGCCACGCAGTTTCTCATTGAATTTCTCTCTTACGATATTGTCGGCATAGCCGGAAACCTGTTTGCCGATAATCTTTTTTATCATCGCTTTTAAGCCTGTCTGCTGTGTGGTGAGTGGAGTGGTGACATGAACAAATATCGTTTGCGGGTATTTTGACTGCAGAGATGATATTGTGTTTTTGTACGTCTCAAAAACTTCATCCACATTTGTGTCGGGGAAAAAATCAATGTAGCAGAACTTGAAAAACGCGATATCCGTTTTTTCACCCAACCCATTGTTCATTGCCTCTGCAAAAGCCTCGCATTTACTTTTGGGATTCGTATTTTCTCCGACAGGCGAATGCGCAAAAGCTGGTGCATCCAGATCCGCAGGATTTTTTGTTTCAATAATGTTTAACTTGATTTGCGGGTTTGTGCTCATCAAATCGCGAACTCCATCGAGGATATTGTACCCGACGGACTGATGCCCGAAATAGATTTTCTTCTGGGATAGCTGTTGCCATTTTTCGGCAGTTACACTGTTTAGTTGGGGCAGGGTGCTTTTTTGGGTTTTCATTTTATCTCCTGTGCATCCAAAAAAAATTGTTAAGACAAGGCTGATTGCAATCACGCCAAAACGCGCGGCCATATTTTTCATACATATCCCTCCCGGAGGTGTTTTTGTAAAGGTCACGGCTTGTATTGATGCCTATGTTACTTTTGCATCCTGCGGGGCATCAAGTTTCTGAATAGGTCGCGCCGGGTTGCCGGCAATTAGAGAATGAGGTGGCATCGATCTCATGACTACAGACCCCGCCGACACGATGCAGCCCTCTCCTATGGTGACTCCCGATGTGATCGTCACACGGGCGCCGATCCAGCAACCATCTCCGATGACTATTGGCTCCCCGAAAGTCTCTCCAGCACGTTTTTCCGGTGCCCCCCTTTCATGAGTGCCGGTGACAATCAGAACTTGCGGGGCAATGCGGACATTATTGCCAATGGTAACTTGAGCGAGCGCATCAATATGGGATTGTCCGAAGATGAACGAGTTGTCCCCGATGAAAATGTGTTTGTGGTACTGGATATAAATATGTTTTTTTATTTTGCATTTCTTTCCACAGTTCAAGCCAAACAGTCGCGCTATATAAGGTCGTACATAAGAATTGGAAAAACTGTCGTCAGGAGGAAGATTTATAATAAAATTGACAAATGCAGGATAAAAGCCCTTCAAATAAGCTATCAGCTTATGCTTCAGAGACATTTTGCCTCCTTATAAAAACTTAAAAGAGCCGATGATCAAAGCACCTTGATGATTGACTGTGCCCAAATACAGCTCCGCCCCCTCGGTTACATATGTGTTGCCGAGAAGCTTTGATAACATTTATGCAACTTGTTTTTGCCGCATATTTGAACAATATTACATATAATATTGTTCAATAATTTACAATGTTTAATAGCAAGTCAGGCTTTTTTCAGCCCACGTGGCGGTACAAAATTCTGCCTGCGGTTTTTAAAATGGGAACAGGCAGTTTTGAGATAATATTTTGTAGTTTTCCGGGGATTACTTTATCGCTTCCGCGGAATGAATTTTTACTAAAGTCATACCTGTAGTATTGAATTTTATATGGTTTTGCTCCCCATCCGTCTTTGAACTGCATAAGCCCTTTGTGATGAGGCTCGGTGCGGCCGAATTGCAATTTTTCGAAACCCTTGTCGCAACAATGCTTGATTGCCTCCCACATTACCAGGTTGTTTGCCCGTAGCTGGAGGTGGCGCTTATCTGACGCTCCGTATTTGTAGATTACTTCATTGCCGAAATGCAGGTACACATTGGCGGCAATAACCTGTTTGCCGATGGAAGCCGTGGCAATGAATCCCATATTTTGCTCGATGACCTTGTCCTGTAAAATTCTGAAAAACCGGTCCGGCTGTGGCGGCAGGCCATGGTCCCTGCGGGTTAAAACATTGAGGCGGCAAAACTTTTTCATGGCATCCAATGAGGTGGATACGTTGATTTCCACCCCCTTAGCGGAAGCTTTTTTTAAGTTTCGGCGCGTTGAGTCACGCATCAGTGACAACAGCCTGTCATGTCCCGGCCGCAGGTCGAGCTCATGCCCCCAATAAACTCCGGAAGAGGGCATTCGCTCCAGATATGTGGCACCTCCCCTAATTTCCAGATACTTCCAGCGGCGCCCGCGGCCCAGCTCAAGTACCTTGTCCAGGAGCGCTTTAAAGCTCTCTGCATTAGCGGCCAGGGGTTCACAAAAGTCGGTGAAGGGCAGGCAGACGCCTCTTTTGCCGGTCAGCATACTCTTTACTTCCATTAGGGGAAGCAGATCCGCAGGGCCGCTGTTGTGGTTTCCACACAGATATAGCGGCTGATAATTATAAGCGGCAGTCAAGACTTCTGCCCATTGTGCCGTATGAAAAAAGGAATGGCCTGCTGTTTGCACAAGCAGGTCATTCCAGTTAGTTGTCTCCAAAGGATTGACAACAAGAATGTCAGGCATAGTACTCTTTTATCTGGTCAACAACATAGGTAACCTGTTCGTCGGTCAGTTCGGCAAACATCGGCAGCGACACGTATTCAGCGGCGCACTTCTCCGCAATCGGGAAGCTGCCCGGTCCTTTATTCATGAATGAATATGCTTTTTGCAGATGCAGAGGCACCGGGTAATGGATGCCGCAGGCAATGCCTTTCCCGTTGAGGTAAGCCATGAACTTATCTCTTTCTTTTACGCGAACGGCGTATATATGATACACGTGTCTGGCGTATTCCATTTCCATGGGGACGATGATTCCCTCAACAGTGGCAAGTCCTTTTGTGTAAGCGGCGGCATGTTTCCTGCGTGCGTCGTTCCAGTTGTTGAGATATTTTAATTTGACGCTCAGGACTGCGCCCTGAATGCCGTCCAGCCTTGCGTTCCAGCCAATGATGTCGTGATAGTACTTCCGGGCCTGGCCGTGATCACGGAACATCCGCATTTTTGCGGCAAGTGCGTCGTCATTTGTGACAATGCCACCGCCCTCGCCGTAGGCGCCGAGATTTTTTCCCGGATAGAAGCTGAAACAGCCTGCGATGCCGATAGAGCCGGCACGCCTTCCTTTGTATTCTGCACCGTGCGCCTGGCAGGCATCTTCAATTACATGCAACCCGTGTTTTTGCGCAATTACCATGATCGGATCCATGTCGGCCGGTTGCCCGAAGAGGTGCACCGGGATGATGGCTTTTGTTTTATTGGTGATTGCCCTTTCGATTTCAGCGGGATTCATGTTGTGGGTTATTTCTTCAATATCCACAAATACGGGTGTAGCGCCGGCCAGCGATATGGCTTCGGCGGTGGCGATGAAAGTATTGGGGGTGGTGATGACCTCGTCTCCTGCTCCAATTCCCAGAGCGACCAGTGCCATCCACAAAGCATCTGTTCCATTACCAACGCCGATGGCCTGCCCGGTGCCGCAGAATTTAGCGAACTCCTCTTCGAAAGCGGCGACAAATGGGCCTCCGGCAAAGGCCGTATTTTCAATGACTTTGTTGATGGCCGCATGGACTTCGTCCTTGATGGTTCTGTACTGTGCTTTAAGATCTAAAAATGGAATGTTCATCATTTTTTTAATTAACCTTTCCTTGAAGTATTTCGTTGTTCATTTCTATGTCAGCCGTGCTCTGTGTTGCTTTAGTTTTTTACATCTCCTGTATGTCCATCCCCGGCCTGCTGAAGCAGGCCACCCCCGCCGGCCCCCTTCGACAGGCTCAGGGCAGGCTTCGACAGGCTCAGGGTGAACGGGGGTAGTGGTATGCGCTTTGCGCCTATCATTAAAGTGTTTTTCACTCCTGCCGGTTTGGGACAAGTATCGTCATACGGGCGAAGGCCTGACCGCGCGAAATCGGCGGGCCGGTATCCAGGACATCAGGCAGTCTTCCTCTATTGTCCCCCTTTGGAGG
>Ga0255342_1001138_pt1 | contig 39839 bp, 28 predicted proteins | sample wastewater_treat_3_FD_192416 | JGI IMG/M metagenome (GOLD analysis project Ga0255342, IMG submission 192416) | Wastewater microbial communities from Lulu Island WWTP, Vancouver, Canada - plant14 | ecosystem: Engineered > WWTP > Wastewater > Unclassified | place: Canada: Vancouver, British...
TCTTTGGTGAAGTACGGTGTGCCCCCATCCGTCACCACAACCATTTTTTTATACTGCGGATAGCGTTGTGAGGCTACCAACACGGCCTGTTGCATATCTGTTCCGCCCCTGCCGTGGAACTCGGGCTTCTTCTTGGCCATAAATACGGTGACGGGAACGGGCTCCGTCTGTTGCTCGTAGTCCCACTGCATGACGTAGAAGCTGCGAGCGTCGCTATTCAACGTTTTGATCAAACCCATAAACAGTTCGTAGTCCGCAGCCATCATAGAACCCGAGGTATCGAGTATGATCAGGGTCTGCTCCTTTTGTGAAGAGATATTTACTTTCAAAAGAATGCCCCCTCCTTCCCGTCGATGAGGGCGTCGATAGGAACGGGTGTTTGCAACGCCAGACCCCGATCCCGTCAAGACGTTTCTCAGGTGCCGCATCCATGTGTTCTTCACACGCGGGAATACCCAATCGGTCACCCAAACGTCTTCGCCCCTGCCGAATCCTCGGCTGCGCAGGTCACTCGAAGGCTTTTTCTGTAGACCCTGCATGAGCTCTCCGATTCGCTTTTTCAGTTCTAGGGTTGCTGACGAAGCCAAATCTCTAATGGACGCATAAACGCTCCCTTCATAAGGGGTTCCGTTATCCGAAAGACCTTGAAGCTCTTCCATCGTCTGAGAGAAACCTGAGAGCCATTTTGGGACCGAAACCAGCATACAGCCCTTCGTTTTCGGCAACAATGCCAGGTACTGCTCCATCGACAGTCTCACAGGGAAATCGAAAGGGGGCCGATCAGGGAACAAGCCCCCTATTTCTTCCAATACGCTCAGTTCCCCGTGTTTTCTGCAGCCATTCACGGCCAGGTCGGCCGCGATGTTGAGTGTCTCTAACGAGTACGATTTGAGAAGGGTTAAGCCACGGTCGAAATGATCGTGCGCAAGATGTAGGAACTCGTGAATGAGAATGGCCCTTAAAACTCTCTCCCGAGGCTCTTTCGATCGCGTTTCGTATATTTGAGAGAAGAGGATGGGATTGACCACCAGAGACCACGCCTTTCGATTTGGAGACAAAGAAACGTAAGCTATGGCTTCCGCCGTTTCGTCGATCCTACGGTTGAGAGAAGAAAGGATGTAGCTGAATAAACAACCGGACTGAATGCCTTCCTGTAAGGCGGATTCCAGATCCGCCATAGTGGGATAGGGAGGGGGATTCGATCGATCCATCAGATAGCAGTCTCCAATCCAAAATCGCCAATTTTGATATAGAGTTTTGCCAAAGCCTCTTCCATCTTAGGGTCAGAGATATCCACCTCTGATGAACGAAGTCTGCTGATCAGCATTTGACAGGTATCATTGGGCAAATCCAAGGCAAAAAGGACAATGTTCATATCCCACTTTTCCATCAAAATCGATACGGCATCAGCCAATCGAGCCAGCTCGCACATATGGCCTGCCTCTGCCTTTTCGAGAACGAGTAAACGCAACTTTTCATTTTTCGAGTACTCTCGAATGACATCCATAGGAGAAATTGTGGGGCAGTCGGATTTGAAGAGCATCTCCATCATTTCGTGTCCAACGGAGACCCCCACCACCAATTGGAGAGGGATAAGGCCTTTGGTTTTTATCTCCTGCATATTGCTGAATGAGTAAAGAAGCTTGCTCGCTCTTTCCCAAACGGCAGGCATGAGGGTCAGGTTAGGGGTAAGGGATTTATATAACATAGAGGGATTGGCTCTCAGGTATTCGAGCACCATAGGATGATAACGCTCCTTTTGGGCATATTCCAACCAGCTCTCTACATCTGATTTGACACGTATGAACAGCCATCTTCGGACGAAGGCCATATCCATAGCATTCACCATATAACTACTGTCATCATCGGGATTGATCGAGGCAATGATTCTCCATTGATCGCCCATCACACGGCTATCCATAGTACGATCGCCAATCAGTTGGAATATGGGTTGATGCACATCGGGATGAGCTCGATTGAGCTCCTCGAAGTCCAGAACTCCTGGCCCCTCGGATTCAAACACCCTGGTGAGTTTGTCCACCAACACAAACTCGATCTGAGGTCGGCTCACCCCCTGAACGCCCAAGCTTCTTCGGGCAGCCACATCTGTCCAAGTTTCAGCTTTCGGATACCCCCTCAAGTCTTCGGGAAGCATCCCAGCCAATCGAATGTCCAGGTATTCCCATCTGTTTTCGGAGACGACCTGCCTCGTGATCTCGGTCTTCCCTATTCCGGAAGGACCACAAAGAAGTATCGGCTGGTGTGGCATATGCTTGAAGAAGAATTGTATGGCTTTTTTAGCTTGAGTGGGCGTCAATTCGAGTTCTTCCATCTTTTCCCCCTTTCAATACGTGTCAAACGGACGAACGACAGCGTGCCGAAAATCGCTCTCATCGCGCAAAAATCCGGCGCGGTCTCATACGACAGAGTCAAATAGATGAAATGCTTCCAGTTCGATTGAGGATGAAACAAAAGCCGAAATACGCGGAATCACGGGTCCGGAAATCCACCTTTCAGGCGAACCCCTTTCCTTATTTTAAGTCATCCGGTTTAGTAAGCTTCCGAGAAGTAGTAGACGTATCATATGGAAGTATTATATCACACCGATTCGGGAATGTCAACACCTTCGGTTTAGTGTTCAATATACATTTCCTTTTATCCGATAATACTTTACTGATGCGATTCAGAATGCCATGAATCGCATAATAAAATAGTTTGCTCGTTGAGGAATTTCCGCATTTCTCTTAAAGGATTGTTGGTTCAGAGATTTGGGACGCGAAATCAGTCTATCAGCTCATGCTTTTTATGCGGACTCTTAAAACAGGTGTTCGGCACGAACAAAGGGTTCTGGGATTGCTCTCCGCAATACTTGCACACATACATACTTCTGCCCTGCGTAAGAATATGGTGGTTATTGGGGCTGTAAGGGCAATAACCGCTGGTGAAATAAGGATCTCGCCCCAGAGTCCCACAAAACTTGCAGACGTATGTATCACTGCCACGTATCAGGCTATGACTTTTCGTGGGGCTGTAATTGCAATAACTGCTGGCAAAATATGGATCACGCCCCTGAGTCCCACAGTATTTACACACGTATACCTCTCGAGCCTGTGCTGGTTCAAAGCGAGCCGTAACCTTTCTACCGTCATCGACGGGAGCCGAGGACTTTTCAACGGCAGTGTTTGAGGTTCTCTCTGACATTTTTAACAAAAACTTGAACGTGAACAAGAGAATGACGCCGACGACTTGCAAAGTAATCAGGATAACCCGTCCGAAAATTCTCCAGAACTTCGATTTTCTACTCATATTATGCTCCTAAGAAACGAGTTGGTTACTGTCAAAGATAATCCGCGAGGTTCTCGCGCCAGGTTTTCCTCGCCTTGGCGTTTGCGCGTTTCTTATTTTCGTTCTCACCATTCCTAACGTCAGATTTCTGACTTTAGTATCATACCACATTTCCTGACACCGCCAAAGAGAACGTCGCGCACCTGGTAACGCCGGGAACGCCGTGGGAACGCCAACTTTTAAGTTGGCATGTTTCACTTTTTCTTGGAAATCCCCGCCCATTGCCATTTTTTCCTCCGCGCCCTCCGTGTTCTCTGTGCGAACCCTGTTTTCTCGGATCGCCAAATTTCAAGTTGGCAGGCTTTACATTTTTTGTAAACCCTCGCTCATTGGCGTTTTTTCCTCCGTGCCCTCCGTGTTCTCTGTGCGAACCCTGTTTTCTGGGAATGCTTTTCGGGACCGCCAAACTTTAGTTTGGCATGGTCTCAATTTTGCATTGTGAGCGTATCCGTGCGCAGCATCGCGGCGTAAGCGCCTCTTCTTTTCGCGACGGCGCGATACGGATTTGTACGGGCCTATCGCGGTATAAAAACGCAAAAGTCGTGTCTCCTCCTCTTTCTATTTTTTGTTGCGCCTCGATATTATACCCACACCACGAGTTATCGCGCGCAGACTAGATACGCGATAGAGAATCCCCGAAAAATACGCAAAAAGCCCGTTCAAAAGAATACGATTGCCTTCGACCTAAACGGGAGTTTTCCTCGGCAAAAAGCAGGAACGAAAATTAAGCGTTAACAATTAACCGCAGAGAACGAATAAAGACGCGATTGTTACAACTATTATTGACTATTTGTTTGATTCGTGGTATAATTGATGAGTCGATTCACCTTCTATTTTATTATATTTTGGTTTTCATTCGAAAGTATTATTCGAAGAGCAAGCGTTCGAAAGGTGTTAAATACCGTTATATTTCATTTGCGCCATCAAAAAAGCGGCCTTAGCTATCTGCCGTATTATTAAAGGAGGAGAAGTATATGCACGCTTTTTCTGTTGATATTTATAATTATCTCGGTGGGGTATGCCTATACCGGATACCCTTGTATCAAAGAACTTATAGCTGGGAACGCGAGCAGTGCGCTCGTCTATGGGACGATATCGTCAACATCCATCGAGACCACCGAGAGGGGCATTTCATTGGGTCTATAGTACGTATCTCAGAGGAAGCGCCGGCAGGTAAAAGAGTTGCGATGATCATCGACGGTCAACAAAGGCTTACAACATTAACCTTACTTCTCGTCGCTCTGCGCGATTATGCATTGGAACACCCCGAGTGTGACGTTAACCCAGATCAAATAACACAAACACATCTCATAAACATTTTCGAGCAAGCAGATGGTAGGTATAAGCTATTATTAACGCAATCTGATAGGGATGCGCTCATTCGAAAAATAAATCGGAAACAGCTTATGAATAATCTCCAGTCTCGTATTTTCGACAACTATAACTTCTTTGCCCAGCAAATTGCTAACGGAGTAATCTTGCCCACTGATCTTTACAATGCGATCGGCATGCTTCAAATCGTAGACGTTGTGCTTGATCGAAGGCACGATGATCCGCAGGCGATCTTTGAGAGCCTAAACTCGACTGGTATGGACTTGAATGACTCAGATCTTATCCGCAACTTCTTGCTCATGGGCTTGGACACTGAGACTCAAGCATACGTGTACGACGAGTTTTGGCGACCCACGGAATTACTATTCGACTATGAACAGCAGAGCAAGTTGTTGGACGTCTTTTTCCGTGTTTACTTGACAATGAAACTAGGTCGGATACCTAAGGAAAAGGAACAAGAGATTTATAAGGAATTCCGCGGCTTCCATAGAAATAGCGGTATGCCTGTAATAGACCGTTGCATAGATATTTACCGCCATGCGAGATTATTTACTGATATGTATTTCGCCAGAAGCGAAGACGGGATGCTTACCTCACTGTATAGAGATATGAAGGAAATCAGTATGGGGGTAGCCTATCCTTTCCTACTCAAAGTACTCGAAGACTATACAAATGGGATGATCCAAAGAGAAGAACTGTTAGAAATCATTCAACTTTGTGTGAGTTACGTCTTGCGCCGCGCTATCTGTGGTATGCCGACTAACTCTCTCCATAGGATTTTTGCCAGCATAAAGAATAACATCAGGCCGGACGATTACTTGAATTCGGTCAAGGCATTCTTTATCTTACTCGACTCCAACAGGGTGTTCCCGGATGACCAAAGATTCCTCGAAGATTTCAAAACAAGGGATATATATAATATGAATCGTTGCCGGTATATTTTGAGAAAGCTTGAAAACTGGGATAACAATGCAGTTGTTGTTTTGGATAACTTAACCATCGAACACATCATCCCGCAAAATCCGGCGCTTTCTCCCGAATGGATTGCTGCCCTGGGTGAAAATTGGAGTGAGGTTCAAAGGACATATCTACACACCATAGGCAACCTGACGCTGACGGCTTATAATGCAGAAATGAGCGATTCTTCCTTTACCGATAAACTTAATATGCCAGGAGGTTTCATAGAAAGCGCACTACGCTTGAACAGGTATGTTATAAGGCAGAATATATGGGGAGAACAACAAGTCGTCGAGCGCGCATCCATACTTAGCGAGGTAGCGCGAATGGTTTGGCCTTATCCCTCTCTTACAGATGAAGAAATCGCGCCTTTTCTACCTCAAGGCGAACTTGCCCCGCAGGGCAGATTAGAAGCCTATCCAAATTGGAACGACTTCAACAGAAATCTTTTCGATATGCTTAACACGCGTATTCTTAACCTTAGTACTTCGGTAAAGCGTGTGTTTAGGACACAGCACATTTCTTATATGTTGGAAACAGACTTTGTGGATGTTGTTATCGAAAACGAACGGCTTCTCCTGAGGGTCAAGATGAAATTTCAGGAAATTGTAGATCCAGATGGTAGGTTCAGAGATATTGTAGCTATTAGCAATAGGAACAACGGCGGCGTAGAGGTAGTTCTACACAACGAGAATAGGCTCGATGATGTGATGGCTATCATTGAGCAGGCATTTCGCCTTCAGGAAGAGGAGTAATATAGTGTAAAGAACGGTTTTCAAACGCTTAGTATGGACAGGAATATTGTTATAGATATTAAGTAACTTGTTAATCAAAGGCTATGATAGAATTCCCAATGAAAAATACGCATTGGGAAGAAATCGGGATGGAAAAGGTACTTCAACCCTTATTCGAACAATTGGTTGGAATAACGGAATCCTAGTACATCAGCGAAATAAAGCAAAAAGAACAGGTCGTCCACATCCGTATCGATTTCAAACGGGGAGCGAAATTTAACTACAAAGGGGAGCCTTGTAGTGCCCACGATACGGTTATCCGAGAGTGGCGGCATATGAACCTGTTACTGTATAAGACCCATCTGCGCGCGCGTGCCCCGAGAATCAGTACACCGGATAGCGTCAAACAAGTACAAGTACCCTGGGCTCGGGCAGGAGGCGGTTTCACGCTTTTGTTCGAAGAGTCCGTTCTTTCTTTAGCTCAAACAACCAGCGTAGCGCAGATCCATCGGTTGTACGGCGAAAGTGAAACCCGTCTTTGGAGAGTGTTAAAGCGCTACAAAGAGAAAGAAGTCGGCCTTCAAGATTTATCATAAGAACCGTCAGTGCGCTCTCCATAGATGAAGCGGCGCACAGAAAGGGCGTGCTTTCCATAAACGCGAATAATCCCATGCGCTCGAAAAGCTAAAGGCGCCCGATCGATTTTGATCCATCCGAAAGGCGTTATGGCCTATTTTACCTATCGGGTGACCAACGCCGTAATGGAAGGGAACAATTCCAAGCTGAGAGCGATTACAAAACGCTCCTATGAATTCAAGACTCTTCGATACCTGAGGTAGATGATTTTCTTGGTCTTCAGGAAACTCAAGTTCGAGGCGCCAAGGTTGACATAACTATTTTCCTACCCATTTGACTTGGAAGAGAACCTAAAACGAATTGAATAAGGAAATTTCTAAACAAACCTGGCTTATATGGGTTAGCTTTTTTTTGACCATTCTTTCCTTTGTATTTTAATTATTGTTCATAAGATTTAGCAATTAGCGAAAAGATATTTGATCCTGACATAACGGGAATGCTGGAAAGTAGGGCGAGTATGAAAAGAGTCAGATCTGTTCAAATCACGATGGCTTCTCCCGATACGGTTATCGGTTGGTCCAATGGCGAGGTCAAAAATCCGGAAACTATCAACTATCGGACATTCAAGCCCGAGAGGGATGGGCTATTTTGCGAAAAGATCTTTGGGCCGACCAAAGATTACGAATGCTCCTGTGGCAAGTACAAAGGAAAGAAGTACGAGGGAACCGTATGCGAACGCTGCAATGTGCGTGTCGAACCCAAGTCTTCCAGAAGAAAGAATATGGGGCACATTCAGCTGGCAGCCCCGGTGGTCCATCTCTGGTTCCTGAAGAGCGCGCCAAGCATTTTGTCCAACCTTCTGTATATGACCAGTAAAAACTTGGAGAATATTATCTATTTCGGCTCCAGAAGGATCAAAGAAAAGATATTCGTCATCGTCGATAGAAAAGACACCGCCTTCGATAACGGCGACACCTTATACGAGACCGAGCGCGATATCTACAGCCAGTTCTGGGACTTCGAAGCCGAACCGGCCGTCACCGTAAAAAAAACCATCGGACCGGTGAAGTCTGAGATTCAGGGAATGGTTTCTATAACCAAAGAAGAAACCCATACCGGCAAAACTCTGTACTGGGTGACCGTGACGGATAAGGTTTCGAAAGCATACGCTGTTCACAAAAACCGAACGATCAATTTCAAAAGTGGCGAGGAAATCAAAGCGGAGCAACAGCTCGTGAGCGAGCAGACCATTCCGGCGATCTACTCCCCGATCGACGGAACGGTAGAACTGGACGAAGGATTGGGGACTTTGACCATAGACCCAATCATCACGAGCGGCGACCAACCGGTGAACTTTCAAATCCCGTTTAACGCGAGGGTTGCCGTAAAAGACAACGAAAAAGTGAAAAAAGGAGACCGCCTGACCTGGGAAGTCACGTATCCGGCGATACTGGCTGAAAAGTCCGGAATCGTCGTGTTCGACAAAGGGCTGTCTGTCAAGCCTTTGCCAGATGGTAGACACGAAGCGACTTCTAACGGCAAGGTGCTCATCGAAAACATCATAGAGGAGCGCCGGTACCCGATCGTCGAAGGCTCGATTCTCTACGTCAACGACGGGGATATGGTGGAGAAAGATGCGCATATAGCCGATCGTTTCGTCTATGAAGAGGAGATTCTCTCACTCACCGAATATCGCATCTTAGAAGAACATTACCCCGGGATGTTCAACGCCGAAGGCGAAATCGAAAACGACCGACCGATTATGGTCATCACGGAAGTTGATCCCGATGTTTCAGCCGAGATAGAAAAAGGGGTCGGCGATATCCTCACCGACGACGAATACGAAGCTTACCGGACGGTGTATCCGGGGAAGATCGAGGCCAGGACCGGCGCTGAAGCTGTTAAGAGTCTCCTGGCCAAACTGGATCTGGAAAAGATACTCGTTGAAAAAGAAAATGAATTGCGAGAGCTTCCGAAATCCAGCGCGAATGTGATCAAACTCAGAAAGCGGTTGCAGATCATCAAAGACCTCCTGCTATCCGGGAACGATCCGATTTGGATGGTCTTGAACGTTTTGCCCGTCATCTCGCCCGAGCTCCGCCCGATGGTCCAGATCGAAGGCGGACGCTTCGCGACGACCGATTTGAATGACCTTTATCGCCGCGTCATCAACCGAAACAACAGGTTGAAAAAACTGATGGAAATAAACGCGCCAGAAGTGATCGTGCGAAATGAAAAGCGTATGCTTCAACAGGCGGTCGACGCGCTCATCTACAACGGGAGGATGTCCAAAGCGATCACCGATAGAGGAGGGCGCCCCTTAAAATCTTTAACCGATTTGCTCAAGGGAAAGAAAGGGCGGTTCCGCAGGAACCTGCTTGGGAAACGGGTGGATTACTCCGGGCGAGCGGTCATCGTTCCCGGCCCAGATTTGAAGATACACGAATGTGGAATCCCCAAGATGATGGCGCTCGAGTTGTTCAAACCCTTCGTCCTCTCTAAACTGCTCAGAGGTAAAGCCACTTCAAAGAGCGCGCGAAAGTTAAAAAAGGCGATTATAGAAAAAGAGATGCCGCAGGCGTGGAGGGTGCTCGAAGAGGTGATCCGGGAGCATCCGGTCTTACTCAACCGCGCGCCGACATTGCACAGAATCTCGATACAGGCCTTTATACCTCGATTGGTCGAAGGAAACGCCATTCGACTGCATCCTTTGGTTTGCCCGCCTTTCAACGCGGACTTCGACGGAGACCAGATGGCGGTTCACGTACCCCTGTCGGCCAAAGCCCAGGCTGAAGCGAAGTGGCTGATGCTCTCTCGCTACAACATCATCTCGCCTGCCAACGGCGAACCGCTCTCGATGCCGGGGAAGGATATCATTCTCGGGATCTATTACCTCACGATGTGCGAAAAGGATATAGATAAGATCGACGCCAAAGACATCCCCTTCCGTTTCACCAATTTCGTGGAAGTCCTGATCGCATTGGAGCACAGCTCGCATAGAAAAGAGCTTTCGATCGTCAACACCGAAAACGAGCCGGCGACGGAGTGCGCCAAGCAGGATTTGACGCTGCACACACCGATACTATACAGATATCGGTTGTCTGAGGGCGCCACGAAAATCGTGAAAACGACTCCCGGTCGAGCGATATTTAACGAGCTCCTTCCGGAGGAGTACAAGCAATACGACAAAGCGTTCAAAAAGAAAGAGATCAAAAATCTCGTATACGAGATATTCAAAAAATTCGGGATCGATAGAACTGCGGACTTGCTGGACGACATCAAGGACCTCGGCTTCCACTATGCCACCGTATCCGGTTTGACCATCTCGGTCAAGGACGTTTTATTCTCCGACCAACGGAAGGAGATTATAGAAAAGTCAGAAAAGCGGATCAACGAAGTGGAAGAGTATTATCGATACGGTTTCTTGACGCCCTTGGAACGCTACCGAGAGATCATCAAGATTTGGGACGAATCAACCAGCGACGTGTTGAAGGCGACCGTAAAGAATATGGCGGATCACCCATACAACCCCTTGCAGATGATGGTATCTTCAGGAGCCAGCGGGAACGTGAGCCAGCTGAAGCAGTTGGCCGGTATGCGCGGGCTGATGGCGGGACCAGCGGGGAATATCATCGAGTTCCCGATCTGCGCGAATTTTCGTGAAGGCTTGAGCGTTATGGAATTTTTCATTTCCACCCACGGGGGGCGGAAAGCGGCTGTCGACACGCTCTTACGTACTTCAAACGCTGGCTATCTAACCCCGAAGCTGGTCGACGTCGCCCAAAGCGTTGTGGTAACAGAATATGATTGTGGAACGCGCAAAGGCTTCGATGCAACTACATTACGGGATGAAGAGGTCGAGATCGAGGGTCTCGAGAAAAACATCTTCGGTCGGGTTATCGCGGAGCCGATCTACGAGCCCGAACTCGGAACACCGTTACCGTGCCCTTTCATTCCGGGAAAGGTCTATGAGCGGGATACGATGTTGACCGGTGACGATGCCAAATACTTAGCCAAGTACGAAAAGTGTGTTCCCGTCAAAAAAGAATACGAATTCAACCTGACCAAAAACATCTGGAAAGATCGACTGACCTACTCCTACATCGAGCTCAAAGAGCCGGTGATGGCCTCCACCGGGATGCTGCTGTTCCAGGCGGAAACGCCGGTCAACTCCCATCTTCTTCAAGAATGCAAAAACAACGGTATCCAGAGGATAGCCGTCATCGAGTATCCGATTGTGGGAAATTATTCTAAACAGAAGGCATTCTCCAAAGATGGGAAACGCACGATTGCGGTGGAAGACGAGAAGATCGATCCTGAAACGGCCCGGTTGTTAGTCGCGGAAGGAGTAACCGAACTCCGAGTACGACCGACGATCATCATCCGGAACGTGTTCACCTGTGAATCCGAGGATGGAGTGTGCGCGAAATGCTATGGAATGGATTTGTCGAATCACCAAATCGTCAATATCGGGGAAGCAGTGGGCATAGTGGCGGCACAATCGATTGGGGAACCGGGGACGCAGCTGACGATGCGCACACTCCATACGGGCGGTATCGCGTCAACGGCCGACATCACACAAGGGCTACCACGGGCCGAAGAGTTGTTCGAGGCGCGTATAAAGCTCAAAAAAAACCCCGCCGTATTCAGTACGGTTCGTGGATTCGTAAAAGATATCAAACAAGAAGAAAACGGGAAAACAAAAGTCTACGTCGAAGACTACGAGGAATGCATCCACGAATACGAGATTCCGAGTACCTTGAAAGCAAAAGTCAATAAAGCGATTCCCGTTCGCGAATTTTCTACTGCCTGCGAAGAGATTCAAGAAAACGAGAAAGGAAATTGTTCAGTCAATCCTTTTCTTAACGAACCCAATGAAAGACTTCAAGGTTCAGCATTCCCGCTCGAAGAAGGCAAAACAACTTACGATTCATATTCGGATCGTTTTCGAGGGCTCTTGAATCGAATTCACACTATTATTGACAGGATTATAGCCGATACCACTCGGAATGAAAATGATGAATGGGGCGCTAAGAGCGCAACGCCGGAGCCTGCTGGGAATGTTATCGGGAGCATCTGCGAGCGCGAACGCTCGAGCGCTCCAGAAGCGAAATTCAAAGCAGCCGCCAAACTCTTTCCGGGAACCCCTATTTCAACCGGCGCGGTGAGGCCTCGGGAACTGATGCAAGAGCTTGATGTCGACACGACCTTCAAATATCTCTTGAGAGAAATAAAGCGGGTGTACTCCGAGCAAGGCGTGGATATCCACAACAAGCATTTCGAAATCATCATTCGCCAGATGTTGGGCAAAGTGGAGGTCGTGGAAGCGGGAGACACCGATTATCTGGTGGGGGACCTCGTTTCGTTCCAGCAGGTCAAAAAAACGAACGAGGCAATCTTAAAATCCAACGAGAAGGTGAACGAGAATAGGAAACGCGTTTTGGACAAAACCGTTCAAAAACGCATTCTGATTTCGCGTGAGGGAGAGATCAAGGAGCTTGCCCCCGAGGGGTCCGTGGTGACCGAGGAGCTCCTCAAAGAGTTGGTAAAAGAAGGGATCAAAGTGGTCGAGATCGCCGAAGGAGACGAAACGAAAGAGTATCAGATCAACACCAAAGAGCCGGTGAAATACCGAAGGAAACTCTTAAGGATCACCAAAGCGTCGCTAGAGCAAATTGGCTGGTTGAATGCCGCCTCGTTCCAACAAACGACGCAAGTCTTGACTGAAAACGCTCTGAAAGGAAGTGTTGACGAGCTGAAAGGCCTGAAAGAAAACGTGATTATCGGCCAACTCGTTCCAGCCGGAACCGGAATGGATTTGTACTCGTCTATCGACTACGACGAGACGTATGACAATGAACAAAATTCGGCTCCCGAGCCGTAGGGTTTTCTTATCGCCCAGGCAACGGCCGTGATAGAATTCCCAATGAATAACACCCATTGAGAGGAAATCGGATGGAAAAGGAACTTCAGGTATTTTTCGAAAAACTGTTAGGGTTAGAAGAACCGTGGTACATCAGCGAAGTAGAACAAAAAGAGCAGGTCGTACACATCTACATCGATTTCAAACGGGGAGCGAAATTTCCTTACAAAGGTGAACTGTGTAGTGCCCACGATACGGTTATCCGAGAGTGGCGGCATATGAACCTGTTACAGTATAAGACCCATCTGCGCGCACGTATCCCGAGAATCTATACGCCGGAGGGTATCAAACAAGTGCAAGTACCCTGGGCTCGGGCAGGAAGCGGATTCACGCTTTTGTTCGAAGAGTCGGTTCTTTCCTTGGCTCAAACAAACAGCGTAGCGCAGATTCATCGGTGGTACGGGGAAAGTGATAACCGCATTCGGAGAGTGTTAAAGCGCTACAAAGAGAAAGAGGTCGGTTCTCAAGAGTTATCGCAAGAACCGACAGCGCACTCTCTATAGATGAAGCCGCGCGTAGAAAGGTCATACTTTCTATAAACGCGAATAATTCCAAGCGCTCGAAAGGTAAAGTCGCCCAATCGATTTTGACCCATCAGAAAGATGTTATGGCCTATTTATTCTTACCGGGTGACCAACGCCGTGATGGAAGGGAACAATTCCAAGCTGAGAACGATTACAAAGCGCTCCTATGGGTTCAAGACACTCAGATACCTGCGACTGATGATCTCTTTGGTCTTCGGGAAACTCAAGTTCGATGTACCAAGGTTGACATAACTATTTTCTTCCCCATTTGATTTGGAAGAGAACCAGACATTATCGCTTTTGAATATCCTTAAAAGGGAACAGATTCATATCCATTGTTAGAAGGCATGCCTCATTCAATCTAGCGTTGAAGGATTCGCTGAATCCGTTTTGATAAGGTCCGCCCGGTTGGAGATGCGCGCGCGTTTGATCCTTCAACGGGAAAGGAGGCACTCGAAAGCGTTCTTTACGAATTCCAGGCCATTGTCGGTACGAAAGACCCTTGGGCGGGAATAGAGAGCAATCGCGTGTTCGAGAACGGATTGCACCAGATACCCAGGGATAGAGAAATCGAACAAGGTTACCAAGGCGGGTGGAGTCATTGATCAAAAAGAATAACTGGAGCTTCCGTTTCCTCACAACAACATCGACGATACTAGCCGACAACACAAGCCGGGGAGTTCTGTTTGGGTCAGGCGCACAGGAACACGAGTACGGATTTTTCTTGTACGTTTCACCTCCTTTTGGAGAGACAGTTTGTAAAGGTCTATTTCCTTTTGACCCCTTACGCACGAGTAGCGACCCCTGTTTTTTTTGTTACCTTTCAAAAACGACCACTCGTACCCTCCACTATAACCTGACTAGAAATAAACTCATCGAGCCTTCCACTCCTTATAATCCCAGCTTTTTGTGGAAGTATAGTCCATAAAATTCTGTATTTTTATGGAGCCACACTCCATAAAAAGGAGAATTATGCTATACTAACTCGCTGGGAGGTGGAAGTATGAATTTCTCGACCTTAGCGATTTACAATCCGTGGTGGCGCGCTGATAAAGGCGCTGAAGAGTTATGTGATTCCTTGTTGAAAGGATTCGAAGATAAAATGTATAAAAGGGAGTACGCCGGTCGCTTGGATTTGAGCGGGAACGGGGTTTATGTCGTCCGGGGTATGAGGCAGATCGGTAAATCCACACTGATGAAAACCCTGATCGCGTCGTTAATCCAACAAAATCAACGCAGATCGGTTCTATATTTGCCATTGGACACGGTGTCCTCTTTCGAGCAACTGCGTGAGCTTTTAATACGGTATCTACAGTTTGCGGAAACAGAAAAGAAGCGTTACCTCTTCATCGACGAGATCAGTATGGTGAATCAATGGCAAAGAGCGATTAAGGAACTACGCGACAATACGGCTATGAGCGAAGACGTGTTTGTCCTTTCAGGGTCGTCGGCGTGGGATTTGAAAAGGGATTCGGAACGTTTGCCGGGAAGGAAAGGCAACGTACAATCCGATCATGTTCTGCTTCCCGTAACTTTTCGAGAGTATTTGACCCAACGGATTCCGGACTTACCTCACCGGAGAAATCTGCAGGAAATCCTCGCGCTAGCGGAACGAGACGCCTTGGAATGGTCGTTATTTGGAGAGAAACTCCTTGTCGAATGGGAATGCTTTCGACAAACCGGAGGTATCCCTTCGGTTATCGAGTCACATATTTCTGGAAAGAGCGCGCTCGCGCTTGTTAACGATTTCTGGGATATTCTCATCGGCGATATTGAAAGGCTCGGGCTCTCGCGGGCAAAACTCGTGAAAGTTCTTGACTATACAATGAAAAGGATATCGACCCGCTTCTCGTGGAATGCCGCCGCTTCTGAAATCGAAGTGGACACGAAAACCTTCCAGAAATACGTTGAAGCTTTAGGCGCGAATTTCGTACTTTTGACGTTGAAAGCGCTTGATACCAATACGGGGCAGCCTTCTGAAAAGAAACAAAAGAAATTGTATTTCGCTGACCGTTTTTTCCTCGAAGTTCTGCGGCAAAAAATGGGGAATCTGATCGGTGAACCCGCATTGATCGAGCAGCAATTCGTTGTCAACTGCGTATATGCATTCGGCCGCTTTTTAGAAAACGGGTTGGACGCGATCAGTGGCGTCGGCTATTGGTACTCGAAACAAGGTTCTGAAGTGGATCTATTGATCGATTCTGTGCCGATTGAATTGAAGTACCAGAATCATATTCAAAGGAGTGACCTGTCGGTGATTTCGAAAACATTTAAAAGAGGAATCATCGTATCGAAACAAACTCTGAACGTAGAACATGAAATCAAAATCATTCCAATTCACCTGTTCCTCGCGATGGTTTAAGACACAGGAATCGAGAAGGGCACGGTTATGGCTTTATCGTTAGTGGGACTTCAGCTGGGCTTATCCGCTTTCAGGGACTCGTATCCCAAAGATGTGGGAAAAGCATAGAAGGTTCGCGTTAGTAAACAAGAACCGAGACGCCCTGCGCGTTTATCTGTTTTCCGGTATTTTTAACGCGTATACCCCACTCGATAGGAGTAGCTCTTTCGCTGAAGCGGTGTATCCATTCTGAGAGTAAGTCGCGAACAAGACTTTCTTTTTTTCTTCCACGACTGCTTGTTTGATCTCCACCCATCATTCCGCTTCCCGTTTCCCGTACTTTCCTTTCGTTTCTTTCACATCGATCCAAAGTTCGACGTTGCCTTTCACGATCAAGTCGATCTCTCTGTCTTTTAGTCCAACCTTGATTGTTACCCGTTCTAAGATCGTTTTCGGTTTGATGGTGAGGTCTATCCCGTTTTCAGCGATATCTTTCAGATTGAATGGTTTCTTCAGCCGTTCCCTCACGAGAAATTCTCCGAACTTCCCTTTCTCGTAACTCGTCCTCCCCATCTCTTGATGAAGCTCTTTTCGGATGTCTGGGATGTATGTGAGTCAAGTTATGGGGTGTACTCAAGAAACAAGACCAGAATCGATCGCCCGGTTTTTCGTACGTGTGGTCATCGCGGTGTAAGCGCTTCTTCACTACGTGGAGCTGACTTCCAGTCGGCCTTCCTCTCTGGGAACGCCTGGGAACGCCAACTTTTAAGTTGGCATGTTTCACAACAAAAAAGATGGTTTCGCACAGAGAACACAGAGAGCACAGAGAGGGCACAGAGGAAAAAAAGCCTGGATTAAAAACAAAAGATTTAGTTAGCACAGAGGACACAGAGAAGGGAGGTATTCCCAAGCGTGGCATCGCGCTGTAAGCGCTTTTTCTTTTACGACGGCGCTTTGCGCGTTTGAGAAGGAGAAAGAGCAGATCGCGGGGTCCCGTTGGTTACCCCGCGATGATCCCACACGGTGATCGTGGCGTAAGCGCCCCTTCTTTTCGCGACGGCGCGAAACGCCTGGGAACGCCAACTTTTAAGTTGGTATGCCTAAAAAGACAGAGTTCGCACAGAGGGCACCGAGAACACAGAGAAGAGACTGAAGAAAGTTCGCGGGGCTGACTTCCAGTCGGCCTGTCTCTCCGGTAACGCCTGGGAACGCCAAACTTAAGTTTGGCAGGGTTTTATTTTTCTTGAGAGCATCTTTCTATGCCGCATCGCTCTTTAAGCGCTTTTTTTGCGACGGCGCGATACGCTTTCATACGGGCCTATCGCGGGGTCCCGTTGGTTACCCCGCGATGATCCCACACGGTGATCGTGGCGAAAGCGTCCCTTCTTTTCGCGGCGGCGCGATACGCTTTCGTACGGGCCTTTCACGGGGCTACATCAGTATCGCGGGGTCCCGTTGGTTACCCCGCGATGATCCCATAAGGTGATCGTGGCGTAAGCGTTTTTTCTTAATGCGATGGCGCTTTATGCGCTTGAGAAGGAGAAAGAACAGATCGCGGGGTCCCATTGGTTACCCCGCGATGATCCCACATGGTGATCGAGGTGTAAGCGCTTTTTCTTTCGCGACGGCACTATGCGCGTTTGAGAAGGGGAAAGAGCAGATCGCGGGGTCCCGTTGGTTACCCCGCGATGAACCTCTTAGTTATGTAACCTCATAACTTGGCCCACGCTAATATATCCGATATTGAATGAGTGTGATAGAATTACCTATGAATAATGCCCTTTAGGAGGATTCGGATATGGAAATAGAAATGGACAAGGAATTTCAGGACTTTTTCGAAAAACTGCTAGGAATAGCGGATCCGTGGTACATCCGCGAGGTAGAGCAAAATGAGCAGGGCATACACTTCCACATCGATTTCAATCGAGGAGCGCAATTTCCCTACAAAGGCGAGATGTATAGTGTCCACGATACCGTTGAAAAGGAGTGGTGGCATTTGAACTTTTTTCAGTATCGTACCTATCTGCACGCGAATGTCCCGAGAATCAATACGCCGGATGGCATCATACAAGTACAAGTACCCTGGGTGCATGAAGGAAGCTGATTCACACAACACTCTCAATAGGCAAAGCGGCGCGTAGATAAGGGCCAGATTACCGGTTTTGCCAACGGACGAAAGCGCCCGAAAGACCGTTGACAGCCCTAGTGACTTTGACCCATCGCAAGTCTTCATAGGATATTTTCTCACAACGAGGCTGAACTCGTTTCTCCGCGTCAGTCGGGGATATAGGGGCAGTTATCCTTCACGCTCAAAAGCGTAATTATTGGAAAATGCGCCAGGCTTTTGAAACGTGAGCAAGGGAGAAGGATGGACTTTCACAAGACTACTCGCTTTTTGGTTCTTGTCTCGAAAAGGAGGTCCGTATGATCGACTACGACGATATTGGGGCACTTGCCAGCCCGGATGAGACCGAAACCTATTGGATTCCCGCGGACTCACAGGATCGGGTAGCTAAGAGCTCTTTCAAGGAAATAGACTATCTCATCAGGGGCTTCGTTCTGAATAAAGAACAGGTCGATGAAAAACAGTTAGAAAAAGCGATCGCGATGCATCAATACGTTTTGTCCCCAACTTCCGTGATGACGCGCGTCAAAGCAGGCCAATTTATAATGGGGAATTTCGAAAACGATCGTAAAGGGCACCCCGATGAAAAACCGGCCCACGACGTCACCTTGACCTACGATTTCTGGTTGGGCATGTATCCTGTGACCGTCTGGGAATTTAACCGCTTCTGTCTCGCGACGAGCCATAAAAGATCGAAAGAAGAAATGGAGGAGAGCGGACCGCGCCCTGTGACCGGCGTTTCTTGGTGGTACGATGTGATCGTCTTTTGTAATTGGTTGAGCCTGAGAGAGGGACTACCGCGCGCTTATGACGAGATCGGGAATCTTCTGGATCCGGAAGGAGAGAGGACAGAGGACATCAGCGTAGTGGAAGGCTACCGGTTGCCTACAGAAGCGGAATGGGAGTATGCCGCAAGGGGCGGTCATAAGAAAACGAAGAGGTACAAGTATTCCGGAAGCGATAATCTTAATGAAGTGGGATGGTATGATCGAAACTCATCATCACGCCAGCGTAGCTTGTCCCCCTTCCCGGTTGGGAAGAAGAAACCCAACGAGCTGGGTATTTATGATATGAGCGGCAACGTGTGGGAATGTTGCTCTGATCGAATGGGGAAGTACCTGCCCGAGTCTCAGGTGAACCCTATCGGCGCGACCCGTGGCAACGCCAGAATCCATCGCGGCGGTTCCTTTTACCACTTGAACGAGCATTGCAGGGTCGCTTACCGTGGCGCAAGCTTCCCGGATAGCGTATCTTCCACTCGCGGATTCCGCGTCGCGAGAACGATTCGCTGAAGTTTTCGTACGGATGTAAAAAGTCGAGTATACCAGTTCTTCGTAGGGCGCAATCCCCGTCATCGCTCTTTCTCACATTCGTAGCGCAGTCGATGTCACTTCGAATACAAGCGGATCACCGCTCCATCGGCGTTTGCAAACCGCGCATTCGAAGTGAGCGCCCAGATCACTGGGACAGGCGAAGGGTTCATTTTTGTGAAGTATGGCGTATGTCCATCCGTGACCACAATGATCCTTTTGAACTGTGGGTACCGTTTCGACGCTTCTAGCACTCCCGCGCGCATGTTCGTGCCTCCTCCGCCACGTAATCGAGGCTTTTCCAACCGCATGAACCGCTCGACAGGAACAGGCTCTGACTGACGAGCCGTATCCCACTGCATAATCGAGAAGCTTCGCCGTTCGCTACGAAGCGATTTGATCACGCCTATGAACTGGTTGTAGTCCTCTTTACGCATCGAGCTGGAGGTGTCAAGCAAGATGAGGATCTGTTCCATTTTTAAAGGGGTTTTTCCTTTTAGGAGGATGCCCCCGCCTTCGCGGGGATGAGAACGGAGATAGGTTCGAACGCGCGCGCCGCTCGCCCCAGAATGTTCCAAATGGTCTTTCAAGAGGTGTTTCCACGAAATCTTCGCTTTAGGATAAGCCCACTCGACCATCCAATTCATTTGTCCCGCTCCAATACCCGGCGGCAGGCATAGGCCTGGTAACGGTTTTTCTTTCAAGTTCTTGACGGACGCTCTGACCCGCGCTTTTAGTTTTTGCGATGCAAACGCTTCCAAATCCTTCAGAGAGACACTTTCGCTCCCCGCGGTTTGGGTAAGCGCATCGGAGAAGGCTTGGAGCTCTTTCATCGTTTTTGCGTAACCCGCCAGCTTCGAATCCGAAATCTTGGCGTCAAAGCTTCCTAAAGACAGCAAGGCCAGGTATTGCTCCATCGACAACCCCTCAGGGAAATTGAAAGGAGGCTGAGCCGGAAAAAGACCCCCGATTTCTTTCAGCGCATTCTTATCCGATTCCTCTAGCGTGCTGTTCACAGCCAGATCGGCCGCGATGTTGCGCTCGATGAGAGAGTATTTTTCCTGTAAGGCGAAACCGCGTTCAAAATGGTCGTGCGCAATATGTAGGTACTCGTGAAGCAAAATCGCTCTTAATATGCTTTCCCGATCTATATCAGGATGGGCTTCCAGGATTTCGGTGAAGAGGATGGGGTTGACCACCAGTGTCCATTCCGCTCGATGCGGGCACAAGGAGACGTGGGCGACGACTTCTGCCGTTTCATCGATCCTGCGGTCGACCGAAGAGAGAATGTAGCTGTAAAAACAGCCTGACTTAATGCCATTCTGAATCGCCGTTTCAAGTTCTTTTCCAGCGGGATATGGCGTGAGATTCTGTCGGTCCATTAGATCGCCTCATCCATCTCGAAGGTGTCCATCTTAAGGTAAAGCTTAGCCAGCGCCTGTTTCATTTCGGGGTCAGAAAAGTCCACAACTTCTGAACGAAGCCTACTGATCAGCATTTGGCAGGTGTCATTGGGAAGGTCCAGGGCGAATAGGATCGTGTTGATATTCCACTCCTCCATCGTAAGGGACAGGGCATCGGCCAATCGAGCCAGTTCGCTCATATGGCCGGCTTCGACCTTTTCTCGGATGGCGCCTTGCAAAGCCTTGTCTGAGGCGTAATGTCGAATAATATCCATCGGAGTAATGGAAACGCAAACGTTTTTAGAGGCCATATCCAGCACTTCGAGGCCGACCGACACGCCCAGAGTCAACTGGATGGGAATCAGGCCTTTGGTCATAATCTCTTGCGAGCTTTTGAACGAGTACAGGAGCTTGCTGGCTCTTTCCCAAACGGCAGGCATAAGGGTCAGGCGCTCGGTTAAAGGTTTAAAAAGCATCGATGGGTTGGCTTTCACGTATTCAATCACCGCGGGATGAAAGAAATTCTGTTTGGCGTATTCCAGCCAGCTGTTGACGTCCGGCTTGACACGAATGGTCAACCATCTCCTGGTGAAAGCCATATCCATGGCGTTCACCATATAGTTCCTGTCATCTTCGGGGTTGATGGAACCGATGATCCTCCACTGTCCTCCCATAACGCGGCCATCCATCGCGCGGTCACCAATCAACTGGAAAATGGGTTGATGCGTGTCGGGATGAGCTCTGTTGAGTTCTTCAAAATCCAGAATCCCCGGCCCCTCCGTTTCGAAGACTCTGGTGAGTTTGTCCACCAGCACATACTCGATCTGCGGCCGTCTGACCCCTCGAATGCCCAAGTTGCTTCTGGCTGCGACATCGGTCCACGTTTCGGCTTTCGGATATCCCCTCAGGTCTTCCGGAAGCATCCCCGCCAGTCGAATATCCAGATATTCCCACTGGTTTTCTGAGGCGATCTGTCGGGTGATATCGGTTTTTCCGATGCCCGACGGGCCGCAAAGAAGGATGGGCAAATACGGCATTCGGTCAAAGAAAAAACGTATGGCTTCTTTGGCTTGCGCGGGCGTCAGTTCGAGTTCTTCCATCAAACCCTCCTTTTTCGCGATATTCAAGGATAAACGACAGTATTCAAAACGATCTGTATGGCGCAGAAATCCGAAGTCGATCCCTTTCGAGAGTCGTCTCGCAGAAATACGGAGTATAAGACGTCTCCGAACGTATCGATAACCAGAGTATACCATACGATTCGATTTTTGTCAACCAATATGGAATAGAATTCTATAGTTGAGTAGTGATATTAGGTAATAAAATACCTAACTACTTACGAAATAATCCGTCCTAAAAGCCGTGTCTTGAGTGTCGTCGTGAACGCCGAGCGAAAGATAAGGTTCAGCTTTCTTTTCACCGGGGAAGAGGATTTTTCGGAAACAGGAGCCGCGAAAGGAGCACAAAGGATTTCACGTTGCGTACCGTGTTCAAAAACGCGTCAGAAGCGGTCATTTCTTCGCGAACCCCTAAACCTTCATATGTTAACCCGAGAATCATCGCAGGTAGGGCTTTTAAATCACGATGTTTCCCGAAAGAGGAAACTTGTTCCGGGAATTTGGTAGATGGTGTAGCTAAAAATCAGGAAAACATTCTGTTTTACACTCGCGCTCTCCGCACTCCGCCCGAAGCAACGGCTCTAGCCTGCCGTGTGGGTCAAGTTATGGGGTGAAATAACTAAGAGGTTCATCGCGGCGTAACCAGCGGGCTGACTTCGGAAGCCCTCAAAGTCACGCGATACGCTCTGCTGTCTTTCTTTTTCAAAATATGCCAACTAGAAAGTTGGCGTTCCCAGAGAGGCAGGCCGACTGGAAGTCGGCCCCGCGTAAAGAAGTGGCGCTTACGCCGCGGTGACTACGCGGATTAAAAATCGCGCGGTCGAATCTGGCCATGTTTCTTGATTGCGCCCCATAGCTTGACCCACACTAACCTGTCGCCTAACAACAGTTTCTCGATACGCCCCGAATCGGCTCCTTAGGCATTAGTCATTGGTTCTTCCCGAACTTTTCCGCCGGAATTCATTTTTTGGAGGCAATACGGGGTTTAGTGTCGCTACCCGTTATTCTCAGTTCGCTTCCGCATCTGCCAAAGTAATCCTATTTTTCGTTGGTTAAGTCACACAAGCTTCGGAATCACTCTTCAAATGTCGCGAAGACCTCCCTTAACTGGTTTTCGTAACGTTCCCGCCCGCGGCGGAAATCCTCCTGAGCTTTCCGGTAAGCGTCGCCGATTTGCTTTTGCCGATCAGGGCCAGGGCAGGGGATCTGAACGGTTTCCAAGCTTTTCGGGTTTATCGCTTTGATGGTCCTTCCTGTTTGCACGCTATTCAGTATCAGTTGACCGCGAGGGCTGTCCAAAAAGGCCTTAAGATAGTACGGATCGATCGCTCCTTCTTTCAAACGCACGCACAGAACATTCGAAGAGACGAGCGCGGGCAGGTGTTCGGGCTGGATCACCATCGTCTTTATAATCGTTCCGCGGGCGGAAATGACAAGGTCCCCCTCCTTTAACGCGTAGAGAGTCCACTTTCTGTTCCAGAACCGTATTATTTCAGGCCGGAACTCCCTGAATTCACGCTCGTCAAGGATATCTCCGGAGTTGAGCAAGAAAACCTCTTCCCCTTCCCGATTCGCGGCGGATTCGCGCTGGGTCGTGCTGAGCTGAATTCCTCGAAAGACAGCCACGGCGAGCGATTTTAGGGGTTTGGAGGGATGGGCTTCCGTTACCGGATGAGTGGCTAGCGCATACCCTGAAGCGCCCAGAAGGGCGCCTTTCCGTTCTATTTCTTCGACAGAGCGCCAAACGCTAATTCCCGCAATCTCCTTTCCTTCCCGGTAAATAGAAGCTGCCTTATCGACCCAATGACCGGCATCGCCATCCTTTCCTGTCGAAAACTGCCCGTAAACGTCGATCATCAAAACTTTTCCCGTCCTTTCTGCGGGTTTCCCTTTTCGAATCACGAGCGCGGACCGGGGCTGCGACGAGGCATCGGCGATGGTGTCCGGAAGATCGATGACAGCTTCGACGAGGTCTTGCCGAATCAAGCGCCGCCTCACCGCGCTGTCGCCGGCCTTGTTCAGGCTGGGGGTAGAGAGGACGACAACGCCCACGCCGCCTGGTTTCAAAACGTGGAGCGCGTGTTCGACGAAGAGCCAGTCGCTCGACAGGTTCCTGCCGAATCCTTCCGTGAAACGCTGCGGAAACGCCATCTCCCGCGTATCACCGATATATTGGTTCGCGGGAAGGTCCGCTGCGACGGAGTCGAACTGGAGAAGAGCGCCTTCCTCTTTCAATAGCGGGTTTTTCAAGATGTCGCCAAACCTCAACTCGGCGTTTTGAAAGCCCGAAAGGGCGAAATGGATCACGCTCAGGAAATAGCTCTTTTCGTCGATTTCCTGACCGTAGAAGCGAAGAAGCGGGTTTTCCGAAAGAGCTTGGACGCCGAGAATCCCCATGCCGGAGCAGAGGTCGCACAGACTCTCGATCGATAACGGCTGAATGATTTCGAGGATCAGCCGCGCCAGATAGCCCGAGGTCGTCATAGCCCTACTTTCTCTACGATTGAGGAAGCTTAGGGTTTGGAGAAAAGAGCCCAACGCCTTTCCCTTTCGCTCCGGGCCGATAGAGCCGAACGCTGTCGCCGCGCGCAGGATGTCATAAAGTTCTTTTTCTTCGACCTTATCTATGTTTTTAAAAAGGAAATCCGAGAAAATTCCTTTGCGTTTTCCGTTGACGGTTATCACAAAGCCAGGGTTGACTCCTTCCAATTGTTTTCCAAGGCGGCGGATCTCTTTTTTTAATCGTCCCGTTTGATTCGGCAACTCATCCCAGTCAGGGCTGAAATGCTGTCCCGCCCCTTTTTTTATTTGCATTGTCCATTTCAAAAAACCTATCCCTAATTCAAGCCTACCCACCCTGAGGTTTACGCCTGGCAATAAGAATAACGTCATATTCGGTTCTCCCCTTTCTCGTGAAGTACGATTAAGAATCGACCGTCTACCGGGGTGATCGTCCGTTCTTTTGCCCCTATTCGGGAAAGCAGCGAAACGCGGATGTTTCTCTGAAAGCGTCCTATTTCCCCTCTACAGCCGTGAGGACCTTGCTTCTCTCACCCCGTCGATTCGTTTGCCATTTTTATTCAGTTGCGACTGTCCTTCGCAAAGGCGGTAATTTATTACCGATATCCATATTATACGACTATTCGTCGCGATTCCAATGACCGGGTGTGTGTCAAGCTATGAGGTGTAATCAAGAAACAAGGCCAAAATCGATCGCGCACTTTTTAATCTATGAAGTCATCGAGGCGTAAGCTTTTCTTCTTTAGAAAAGAGGGTTCACACGGAGAGCGCGAAGAACACAGAGAGGACAAGCATCGCGGCTAAGCGCCCCTTCTTTTCGCGACGGCGCGATACGCTTTTGTACGGGCTGATCGCGGGGTTACATCAGTATCGCGGGGTCCCGTTGGTTACCCCGCGATAATCCCATACAGGCATCGTGGCGTAAGCGCCCCTTCTTTTTGCGACGGCGCGATGCACTTGTGAACGTCCGGGAGCGCCTTGGGAACGCCAAATTTCAAGTTGGCGTGCTTTGGAAAGGAAACAGGGTTCGCACAGAGGGCACAGAGAACACAGAGAAAAGATTGAAGATATTTCGTGGGCGCCGACTTCCAAACGGCTTGTTTCTCTGGGAAAACCTGGGAACGCCAAACTTTTTTTGGGGATGGTTTTATCATTTCACTGGGAGAGTTCGCTGGTGCAGCATCGTGGCGTAAGCGCCCCTTCTTTTCGCGACGGCGCGGTACTTTTGGACTTGGAACGCCAAACTTCAGTTTGGCACGTCTTCTAGAAACGCCAACTTTTATACTGGCAGGTTTTTCACAGGAACGGAAAATACATTTCATTATCCCTCTTGAAGGGGCAAATCAGCTCTAATACTAGCTCCTTCGAGGGCCAATTTTCACATCCCCCTCTTTCCTCTTTTTTCTTGCGCTTCGATGCGATACCCACACAATAGCCGGCGGCCGTGCCCTTCAAAAAACTCAATCAATCGTATCAGGAAAAGAGTGCGACATCGCTTCACTCCTTCCGAAAGGCAGCTCCAAGTAAGCTGTACCGAGTTTTCTAAGGTTAGGAGCGCGATTATTGAGGAAACACATAATTTCGAAACGAAATTAGGTAATTGAATATTGACTTCTCCTGTTTTTTATGGTATACTCTTCCCGTGAGCGAAAAGCCACGCCGGGAAACCTGTTCGAGGGTGGCTCTCATTAAAGAAAAAGCCGTTTACCACAAAAAAAGAAAATTCTAACCCGATTAGTTCGTTTTCTCGTTTCAGTGGGCATTAAATCCGCGCCTTTATGAAGTTGTTCCGAGAAATTTTTAAACAAGAAGGAAAAAAACGTGTGTGTCCAGTGAGGTGTATCCGTGAAATCAAGGCAGAATCGCTCGCGCGATTTTTAAGCCAAATAATCATCGGGGCGTAAGCGTTCCATCTTCGAGCGGCGGCGCGATACGCATTTGTACGAGCCCATCGCGGCGTAAAAGGGACAAAGGGCGGATCGCGGGGGCGAAAAAACCACTTAGGCCGCGATAACGTGATAGTTGCCGGTCACACCTAGCGAACGGCGTCATAGTTAAGAGTAATATAAAAAGATTAACATCTGATAAGCCAAAGGAGGCTTTGGTATGAAAAACACACATAGCGCTAACTATCGATATTTCACGAGCGAAAGCGTCACGGAAGGACATCCGGACAAAGCGGCGGACTTGATTTCAGATGCGATACTCGACGCGCATTTAGCCTCCGATCCAAACGCAAGAGTGGCGATCGAGACGATGCTAACGTCTAAAGCCGTAGTTTTGTCAGGAGAGATCAGCTCAACCGCGGAAGTGGACTATGAAAAGATCGTTAGAGCCACCTTGACGGAGATCGGTTATGTGGGCGATGCATTCAACGATTATAATGAGCGGTGCGGCATTATCGCGCACATTGTCGGGCAGTCTCCGGAAATCGCCATAGGTGTGAACGCGCAGGGCCAAAACCTCGAGGGCGCTGGGGATCAGGGGATGATGTTCGGCTTTGCGATCCGGGACTCATTCCATACCTCGCTAATGCCGCTTCCGATAGTCCTGGCGCATCGATTGACCCGCCGATTGGCTTGGCTCCGGAAAGAGGACGGATGCGATTTTTTCCTTCCCGACGGAAAAGCGCAGGTCACCGTTCGATTCGGGGACTATGGAGACTCTCCTGAAATATCCAAAGTCGTCGTTTCCACACAGCACTCTCCCAAAATCACGATACCAGCGCTGCGCCACCTGGTCCGTAAAGAAGTGGTCGAAGCGGTGATCGAGCAGCCCTTAAAGGACGAGGACGTATTGATAAACCCGACATGGGCAGGTTTATTCACCTTGGGAGGGCCACTGGCTGACACGGGATTGACCGGAAGGAAGATCATTGCCGATACATATGGGGGCTGGGTACCTCACGGCGGAGGGGCATTCAGCGGGAAAGACCCCACCAAAGTAGACCGTTCCGGGCACTACATGGCCCGATACGTCGCGAAAAACGTCGTTGCCGCCGGGTTAGCCGACCAGTTGTTAATACAAGTCGCCTACGCGATCGGGCGAGCAGAACCCGTTTCCTTCGATTTCGACACGATGGGAACGGGACGGATCACGAATGAACGGCTTCACGAGGCGATCAGCGCGACTTTCGATTTTCGCCCGGGCGCGATCATCCGGCACCTGCAACTTCGAAGGCCGATCTATAAGCAAACGGCCACTTACGGTCACTTCGGACGCGACGATAAGGATTTCCCTTGGGAACGGCTCGATCGCGTCGAGGCTTTGCGAAAATGGCTTGATTAAATGCATTGCGCCCGTCGACATAGAGGTAGAACCTATACTTGCGAATAATGAGGGATCCACCTACCGAGTGAGAAAAATGTCCCTTTCATTATTCGGTAGGTTCTATGGCGACTACCTCGTGATTATCAATCGTACACATCAGATTCGCCTGCTCCGCGAGGGTTCCTACGACGGCGTATTTACCCTTAAAGAAAAAAGTCGAGCATCGCCACTGGTTTAGCGAACCATCAATAACCGGCCCGTTAATCATTCCAGGGAATACGAGCTGCGACTGAAAAATATAACGAGCAATAATTCAACGCTCCAGAACCGCGTATACGATTCATACGTTAGCGTTGTCTGATCTCAAATATGGGTTATTGTTATCGAATCACGGATAAGTTTAGCAAAAACTAATGGAGGGGCGGCTTTCTTAGTTTGCTGCGAGGCCATTTGAGAAACTGTCTTGCCCATATTCTTAAGTAATTGTTCAAATGAAATTACGCTAAAATCTTGCTTAAAGTCGACCTGTGAACGATGGAGTAATTGAGAGAATCGTTTGTAATCCGTATCTTCGGGTGAAAACAAAAACACATAGGCTTTGATTTGGTTCAGTTTTTCCGCCATAGCATCTATCGCCGCTCGAGATTCTCGATAATAGTTACCGCCTCTTAACGGCTCGTCCGTAAAGATAGAAACGATTCTCGTAGCGTCCTCTCGCCATTCGACAGAAGAGGCGTAATCGATGGCGAGCATTGTGGCCTCATTGCCGCCTAACCGGACGGTTTTCAGCGCGGAAACCAAATCCCGAACGCTGTTCGAAAACTCTTTGCAAACGAATTCGCGGTTGTCTTGCGCCACAAATCCGATTCTCCAATCTAATTGTTGGTTCGGGTTCGATTCGATTGCTTGGACGAAGCTAGCCAAATGCTCGATTAATCCTTCAAGAACCGGCGTCATCGAACGTGAACGATCAATCACGAACATGACGTCGGCTCGACCTTTTCCGATGGGCCTTTTCTTTTCCTGTAACTGGAAATCAGCCATTTTTACCTCCTTTAAAGATTGACTAAGAAGTTTGCTACTCCTTTTCCAGTTTTCCGATAGATAAGAGTGAGCTTGTCCTCATTTTTTATTCGGGTTTTCCCGCAAAGCTTGGTCCCGTTAATTTCGATCCAATTATGACTCCCCAGCCCATCTTCGATAAACCACCCTTTTCCTCGCTCTTTCGTGATACGAAACAACGGCGTTCCATCCTTGTTCCAGTAATAATAAAGGGGGTCGCCTTCTGCGTCTCTCAACCCTTCGAAGTATTCCCTCGCCTTCCCTCTGTCAAAATCGATATCTTGATCTATATAGCAATAAGCGTGAGTACCCTCCACTTGTAGGACCACTGACACGGGGACCTCAGTGAAAAGTCTCTCTTTTTCTTCTTCCAAGGCCTTGACGACCTCTTTCATATCCGGCCTAAGATTGGGTTCTATCGCGAGCATACGATTCAAAACGCTCGACAGCTCTTTTGTCCAAAAGGATACGGCCTCGTGAAGAGGGCGAACGGGTTTCCGAGATCTCATAGCTCTCCATATGACGTCGTCATCGCATATGACGCCTTCTTCAAGGAAAGGATGGCCGCCGCGAGTCAACATTTCGTAAAGAATAATCCCGGTAGTAAAAACATCTGACTTGAGAGTAATTTCTTTCTTTTCATAATGCTCAGGAGATTTGTATAGAACCGTCCCAACAGTTTTCAGCCTTTTACCTTCGGGGAAAGACCAGTCCAAATCGATAACATAGACGCAGTTATCGACACTGTTGACCATAAATTGTTGAGGTTTCAGGTCGGAATGGACGATTCTCCGATTATGAAGTTCTAAAACGTTCCTGGACATTTGAATCGCGTATTCAAGCAAAGCTTTTGCGGATGAAACCCCTTCAAGCACGACAGAGAGGTCTTTCCCATTAATAAACTCTTTAGCCTGAACGATCTGACCGTTAGGAAGCTTGGTAGTTTCTACGACTTTCTCACAATATGGATAGTCTTTAAGAAGCTTGGCGAGCTGGTCCTGGTTGTTTTTGAACTGCGTCGTTTCTCGGGCGTTTTCGAAAGGGAAGTATACTTTAAGAAAAAAAACGCTCCCGCCTCTATCCGCTCTATATGACTTGCAAAAGGCGCCTTCGCTTAAACACTCGACGATTGTGTACCCAAGAATGCTTTCGCCTGGAGACATAATGACGAGCGTTTCCTCTAAGATTTTTCCGGGCCGCTGATAGAATCCATAGAAACGGTTTTGCCAACTTTTGTAAGGATACCTTTCCAATCGATATCAGCCAAGCCCGCGCCAAACGAAATGGAACTATCGTAATCCATCCTCGCTTTGCCTGCTCGTGTGGCTATTTTGGCTAACTCTTCATATTGAGGGTCTTTTGGCGCAAAAAGGAAAGTATAGACTCGTTTCGAAAGTATTTCCTGAGCGATTCGATGTACTCCTCTGGCTGGATCCGAAGATAGAGGTTTCGTCGTCGCATCCGTAAAAACGATTAAAACGCGGGTTCTCGATTCCCCCCAATCCGTTTCTATGACAGCTTTTAATATAGCGTCCAGAGTCGATTCAGGTTCGTCGCCTCCTCCATCGGGAATAAACTTGGATTGAATAACGTTTTTTATCTCTTCTTCTTTAGTCATCCAATTCCCCGAGAAGTCCATTGCTTCAGCGTCCACATCGATATCGCGAAAAATGTTAAACCGAATCCTCCAATCCAGAGGGGCTTGCGATTTGGTTTGAGTTTTTCCCAATGATTCCAGAAATGTATTCAGGTTCCGCAAAAGCCCATCGCGGGTTGGCGACATCGATCCCGTACTATCACACAGGATGACAATATCGGCTTTTCCCTGGACTTTCACTCGTGCTTTCGGTTGCAATGAAAAATCGCTTGACATCGTTTTTCCTCCTTTTCAGCTTATAAGGTAAGTACTTTTATAGTACCGTCGTTCAATATCTGAGCAAAACTTGGTTTGGATACTTCAGTATAATGTGTGTCTTCACTATCGCCGCCGGTCGAGAAAATGGTTATAACGCTTCCCGGATACTTTTCGAAGTGTATACGATATCCTCGATTTCCCCCTTCTCGCGTTTCAGAATCGTATTCGTGAGAGCGAATCATTCTGTTTATCCCGAATCGTTTCATCAGGAAATAAAACTCTTCGTAAGTAAAAACGTACCTCGGGGTTCCATCGTTAAAAGAAACATCTGAAGGGTCACGCCATAGAAAATTGCTTTCGGCCGAATAGGCCAAAGAAAATTGTTGCTGGAGCTGGGAACTTAGACTGAGCGTTTCCTCAAACCTTTGTACGTTTCGAACGTAGACTGAATCCGGAATCCCCGCGTGCGCTAACAGGATTTTTTCTTTGCGGAGGGGATTTTCGAGAATCGCATAGGTTTTTAAAGACCCAAAGAGATCGATAAATACGAGTCGGGCCATCCCGTGCTCTTCCAATACATCGTAGTAGTCGTTATAAAAATGAGAGGGCTGAAACGTTGGTCGAATCCTTCCTTGGTCAACAAGATAATGTTCGTGGTTCCCTTTCAGAAGAACGATGTTGTCTGGAAAAGTCAGGTACAAGGAAAAAACAATGCTCAACACATAAGTATCCTTCGCGCCCCGATCAACGTAATCCCCAAGGAAGAATATAACCACCTGCTCGGGATTCCGTCCCATATAAATCGAAAATAGTATTTTCAATAGCGTTGTCTTGTCGCCGTGAATATCGCCGATGGCAAAATAGGCTTTCTCTGGCTCCATCTTTCTCTCTTCGAATGGTTTTTGTCCCTTTATTCGGTTGCACATCGTTTCGAACAAGTTTCCTCCAACAGGAGGGGCATCCTGCAAATTCACGATTCTCGGATCCATATTGCTTACGCGATCCCATAACTCTGCTGGTCTAACCTGAAATGCAAGCGCTGGGTTTTCAGTCACGAGAAAAACGATAAAAGCTGCGGCTCTGGAAAGCGACACGTTAACCGGAATTCCAGGGAGCAGCGCGCTAACCTTCTCTTTTAGCAGCTCAGAAGACACGACCACAGAATGAACGGCTCTATCTTCCAATCCGAGCGCTTTTATTATATCTTTTTCCGGGTCAAAGAGTGAGCAAAGGTATTTGGAAGAAACTGTATCATTCAGCAAACAATTCGATATGGCTAAATCGTTTGCTTTCCGTAAAATGCCGGTATTCATTTCTTTCCGATTTTCTAGCGCTTCTGCGACTAAGCTGCTCAAGCTTTCTCTAAAATAGCTGATCCAATCCACTTTAAGGAACTGATGATGGTTTTCAAAGTCAATCATATCCGCGGCCAATCCACCGTTTTCTCCGGAAGTAATACCTTCTAACTCTTGGATCAAACCCTCGAAAAGACGCTTCCCGTTTTTGGCGTAAATATATAATTCGTCGAAAAAGGATGAAAGTCCCTCATTATACTTACTCTTGGAATCTGAAGAATTGATGAGGCTAACTTTAAAACAGTCCTTTGCGCTTTGAAGCGCCTGGTAATACTGAATCCCCTTTTTCGGTTTGAACACGAGTTCGCGGATCATTCTTTTTTCTCCGGAAAGGAAGGTTTTGAGAGCTTCATCCAGTTCTTCCGGCGCAAACTCCTCTTTAGTTTTTATTGCCTGAGTAGGATTTTGCAACAGTTCACCATCGACATATCGCCAATCAAAATGTTCGAAATACCTCATAATTCTTTCATAACTGGCGTTGGGCGAAAACTCCGTTTGAACGAAATCTAGTTGGAATAGTTCCGGTATCCAGCGTTCGCCTAACATTTGAAGGAACCGTTTATGCTTATAGGTCGTGAAGAACCAGGGATAGAACAACAGGTAACGCGCATCTATTGAGGAAATATGTGATTTTTCCACTATCCCCCTGAAAACTGATTTAAATATGGCGCTATGTTCATTGTCATTAAAGGGTAAGTCCGCCCATACAACGTTTTTCAACGGGAAAGGGTCGTCTTGCAGTGACCGTCTGCTTCTTATACCCATCTTTTTTTTACCTCCTAAGGGGGGGAAATCGCATAATCGCTCGTAATAATTCGACGTGTTTTCGGGAACAGTAATCGAAAACCCTGACTTCTCGTCCTTATCAATGAGTATACGAAAGTGAAAAGGCTCCCGAAGCCAAAAACCCAAAGAAAGCCCAGCTTAAACACGGGGAAATATTTTAGCGACATGATCAATGTGGCGACAGCAAACCCGCCCACTGGTCCTAAGCCGAAAACCCAGTCTGGCCAAGAGGTGAGCCCCTTGATCTGAAAGAAGATTATGGCAATTTCGATGATTACCCCGAAAATTATAACATAGTTCCAATAGCTCTTACCGCCCGAGATCGAAGCGCAGATGCTTCCCGACACCAAACCGGAAGCGAAAACCCAAATCAGGCTTTTTCGTATCCAAAAATCGAGAAAAAAAAGCAAAGTCTCGGTAAAAGGAAAAAAAGTAGAAAGGCGGATAGTTCTTTCTACTATTTCCTTATCGGTTTTTGTTACAGCCTCCGATGGCGTAAGTAGTAATGACAGCTTCTGCTCCAATAGAAGGGCTAAAGGGTCTCTATCGCTAATAGCAGGTCGGATGTTGCGCATAACCCTCGCGCATTTCCTGATAAACCGTCTGGTTAAGCCTAAAGAGATCGTGTTCGCCATGGTCGAAAACTCGTCGATGGAAAGGGCGGCGAAGACTTCGGGTTCCATTGAGCGGTACTCTGTTGCGGACAATTGAGCTTCCGTAAAAAAAGCTTTCGCGTCCCAGATATTCCCCACAATTTTCACAAGATCAACAAAGACGCTTGGAGATTCCAGAGGTAATTCAGATACGCATTTTGGCACGTACCAAGTTTCGCAAATCTCTTCGAAATCCCGCTTCAGCAAGGGGTTTTTTTGGTATTCCTGAAAAAAAGATAAGAACGCCCGGTATTCTTTCAGAGGAAGGGAACGGACCTTTCCTTCCGTATCGTACACTGAAGGAATAAGGAAATCATTCAAAAACTGCGCATAATCCCTTTCACTCGGAATCAGCTCTATTTCAGAAGCGTAATCCTCAATAAAGCGAAAGAGATTCGGTCGATCGATGCTGTCAGGAATCATCCACGCTTTTGGGTTCATCGAAATTTCCAATGCCTTTTTCATAATTACGAACGAGGAAGCTTCTGAGCTTGCGTTATACAGTGCCTCCACGAGGTGTAAATGATCAACGACTTCGAACCGCTTGTCTTTTTCCAGCGAATGGGTAAGCGCCATCTTGCTTAAACTACCTTTTTTAATCTTTTGCAGAAGGAGCTTGCCCCGTTTATCGATTGAAGCTCCATTGAGCGCATTTTCGATGAGTTCCAGAAGGTATGCGACGTCTACTCGTTTTCCGTACGGCGAAAAGTCGTCTGTTTCAAGGAAAAGAAGCAGAAAATGATCCAGCCTTTCGGCATCGTCCGCATAAGCTGCATACAAGGCGCTTGAAAACTTTCTCTGGTCTATTCGGTTGCAAGATAATGAAACGCGTTCCTTGAATTCTTCGGTTAGGATTAATGTACGCGCCTGTTTCCAGGAGATAACTTCTTCTGCGATCGCTTTAGAAACCTGCGCCAAAGAGTCATACCGCACATCCCTCACAAAAAAAGGAACGAGAAGAACATCGTCTTTATCTATAACCTGTTCCGTCCAGAGTCTTATTTGATCATACCCCCAAGCCCGCTCATGGTTCACGTCGAGGATTCCGGCAATTAAGGCGTCCAAGGCCCCAGCGCGCTCCTCAAGTACCTGGAAGCTTTGAGCTTCAACCCAATTCAGCAATTCCAACGGCGCTTTAGGATGGTCTGTACTGACGCCTAAAAGATTCAGTAAAAGAAGGCCCATTTGAATGTAATCCACACGTCTTTTCGCATCGTCTCCCAGTCGTTCTTTTCCATCTTCGTAGATCAACCGCGGGGCCGTTAGTAAAAGTCGGATCGGCGCTTCGTCAACAAGCAGCACATTGGAGGCTTCGATATTCATATGGAACAACCCGTGAACGTGAAGCGCGAATAAAATCTGATTGAGCCCTTTAATGATTTGAAGTACTTCGGAGGAACTCAGCTTTCTTTCCGAAATAATCTCATTGAGGGATTTATGAGAAGCGTTCAGTTCAAACACGGACAGTCTCTGTTCGGTACCATTCCATTCGTACCTTACGATAGGGTTTACGTATTCGGGGAAAGAAATACCCATCTTAACGTAGGAGTCGCATTTTGCTTCATCGAAAGCCTGGCCGGGTGTAAGGCCGATTTGATAAGAAAGAAGGACGTTCACGTCGTCAGGATAAATGACCCTTCCCTTTTCGTCGCCATTCAAGGATATCACCTACCTCCACAGAGGATTCGCGACTTAATCAAAGAAACCCCTAAACTATCGAGTATTACCGTTTGACATTACGATTCTACGTTTTATCGTTGTCCTCATCGCGTAAATTCGTCAACATCCTACTTAATGCAACACTTGGATTATATCACGAAACAAGCGCCTTGCATAATTAAGCGACTTTCGTATTGGTGTGTGTTAAATTATGAGGAGCCATCAAGAAACAAGTCCAGAATCGATCGCGCGATTTTTAGCCTGTGTAGCCATCGCGGCGTAAGCGCCCCTTTTTCTCGCGACGGCGCGATACGCTTTTGTACCTGTCTTGAAAAACAGAGTTCGCACAGAGGACACAGAGAGCGCGGAGAGAAGATTCTTGGAAACGCCAACTTTCAAGTTGGCAGGTTTTTCACGCGGATGAAAAATACACTTCTTCACCCCCGTGAAGGGTCAAAAGAGCTCAAATGATGGCTCCTTTGGAGGCTGTTTTTTCCCTTCTTCTTCTTTCTAATTTTGGTCACGCTCGATATTATGCTCACACATCGTATTGAAAAACGCTATGTCCTATGCGATAATTGTCATTATTTCCATAGAAACTGAAATGAGATTTTGTTGTCCGGTGCGGAGGATCGGTGAAGGGCCTATCTTATTACACAACGAAGAGCGGGTGATAAGGAAAGAATGTGGAATGCGGAGTTGATAGGCATTCGGACCAAACCGTTAGATTTTCGGGACTTAAACGGGCAAGGTACGTGCTCAAAGACCTGCTACCGTTTTGCTTTACAAATAAAACGGGAGTGATATTTATGCCGAATCAAAGTAATGAGAGAAACAAATACGTCTTCATCAGCTACAGCCATCACGAGCTGCCGGAAGTGGCCCGGAGATTGAAAACGGATCTGGAAGCTCTTGGGTACGAAGTCTTTCTAGACATCGACCGAATCGCCGCCGGGGGCCATTGGGATGCTACGCTGAATGAAGGGTTACAGCGTCTGAAAGATGGGGGATGGTTCGTATTTCTTATGACTCCTTCCTCAGTTCGGCAGAGCCATAATTTCTGCCTCAACGAAGTAACCTGGGCAAGTTATCACACCCGCGATGCGATACTCCCCTTGCGCCTCGTACCCTGCGAGCCTCCGTTAGCCATTTATACCATCCAGTACTATCCCATCGACGACGCCATACCCATCGAAGAAAAGGAAGAGCGCTACCTGGAACATTTAAAGGAAATCGAGGCCTTTCTCTCGCGGAAGAAAACCGTTCCCGTTCAGGACGAGCGCATCAGACTCAAACAAATCCTACAACCTATGGAGTTCGAACCCAAGAGACTCGCTGTTCTCGATCGATTTATGGGCAGAGAATGGGTCTTAGACGGAGTCAAAAAGTGGCTTCAAGCGCCGAACGCCCCGAGGATTTTCCGTATCGGCGGGGGGCCCGGGGCTGGAAAGAGCGCGATCGCCGCATGGTTGGTCCGGGAAATGCCCGACTCCATCCGCGCGATTCACTTTTGTGACCGGGACAACGCGGACAAATCCAACGTCAATCGGATCATTCATTCGATCGCATGCCAACTCGCTTTTTGTCTGGAAGACTATGGACGTGAACTCAAAGGCAAGGTCTTCGAAAATGAAAAACGGTACTTGAACCCTACGATCCAACCGCAAGTACTTTTCGAAGAACTGATCGCGACCCCTTTGGTTCGTGTATCAAGAACACAAAGAAACGAAAATCAACAGATCGTCATCCTCATCGACGGGCTCGACGAAGCGGGAGTTCCTGGAAGGGAAAACGAACTGGCTCGATTGATCGGAGACCCGGAACTCCAAAAAGCGATGCCCACCTGGATACGGTGGATCATCACCTCGCGGAATGAACCCTTGATCACGTTCCAGCTTCAAGGCACCCCGATCCAGATCGATCTGGATGAAGAGGAAAACCAAAGGGCAGATTTCAGAGCCTACTACGAGAAACGACTTTCCGATTTACACAAAGAACCAATGAAGGAATACCTTCTGGAGACACTGGTGAACAGGGCAGAGAGAAGCTTTTTGTACTGCGAGCTTATGTGCGATGACATCGTGAGAAACCCCGGGATGCTTCGTTCACCCGAAAAGTTTCCAGTAGGGATGAACGGATACCTCAGCCGATTCTTCAGCGCACATTTTCCTCAGGGATTCGATGACCGTACCATAGAGATTTTATCGCTGATGTGCGCGGCGGTCGAACCTTTGAAAGCCGACTTGATTCTGAAGATCACTGGGATGAAGAAACCGGAATTGAAAAAATGGTTACGCGCGGTAGGCTCTCTGGTTCAATACGAAGAAAAGACAGACACCCTGCGTTTTTACCACGCATCCGTCCTGGAATGGCTCACGGGAGAATTGGAAGGATCGCAGCCTGACATCTACGAAATAGAACCTAAAGAAGGTCACCGGATGCTTGCCGACTATGGCTGGGAGTACCTTCAAGGGGTGCAGGAATGGGAAGAGCCCCTGGATTACGCGATAGAAAACCTGGGGATTCATTTGTACGCTTCTAACAAAGAACCGGAAAAGGACGCGACCGTCCGGGACCGGCTGGTTGAATTGTTCAAGAAAAGCCTCCCGGGAGAGGGGAAGGGAAGGCTTCCGGTAAAAGTCATCGCCGCCCTTCTGACCTATGTAGTCGCGCGCCATAAAGAATCGGAAGAAACCGGATTCAAAGGTATCGTGGATCGTTTTCTGAAAGCAGAAACGCAACCGGAGGCAAAACACGCCTTAGCCGCCTTCCTTCATATTTGTTATGATTACTACAGCGCACGCGGGAACGCGGAATGGGCGCGATGGATGCACCAAAGACAGCATTCCGTTCTCGAAGAGCTTGTGGACGCGTATCCGGAGAACACCGGCTGGAAGCGGGACTTGAGCGTGAGCTGGAACGGGATCGGGGATATCGAAGCGAAACGAGGAAACCTGTCGCAGGCGCGGGACGCCTACGAGAAAGCCCTGGCGATTATGCTTGAACTGACGGAGAAAGACCTTATAAACACGGCCTGGTTGCAAGATCTCGGCGTAAGTTTGTACAGGATCGGGGATATTGAAAAAGCGCAGGGGAACCTGTCGCAGGCGCAGGAAGCCTACGAGAAATACCTGGCGATTATGCTCAAACTGTCGAAGATAGACCCAACGAACCCCGAATGGCTACGTGACCTAAGCGTGAGCTTGAACCAGATCGGGGATATCGAAGCGAAACGAGGGAACCTCGACCAAGCGTCTGACGCCTACGAGGCAGCGCTGGCGATAATGCTTGAACTGATAGAGAAAGACCTCCTGAACACGGTCTGGTTCCAAGATTTCGGCGCATGCTTGAACAGGATCGGGGATATAGAAAAGGCGCGGGGGAACTTCTCAGAGGCGAGGGACGTCTACGAGAAAGCCCTGGCGATTATGCTCAAACTAACGGAGAAAGATCCCACGAACACCGACTGGCTGCTTGGCTTAAGCGCGAGCTGGAACAGGATCGGGGTTATCGAAGCGGCGATGGGGAACCTCGCACAGGCGAGGGAAGCCTACGAGAAATCCCTGGCGATTATGCTCGAATTGACTGCGAAAGGCCAGGCGAACGCCGATTGGATGGGGGACTTAAGCGTGAGCTGGAGCAAGATCGGGGATATCGAAACGGCGCGGGGAAACCTGGATCAGGCGCGGGGCGCCTACGAGAAAGACCTGGTGATCATGCTCGAACTGACCGAAAAAGACCCCGCGAACACCAATTGGAAGCTGGACTTAAGTGTAAGCTGGGATAAGATCGGGGATATCGAAGCGGCACGCGGGAACCTGGACCAAGCACTAGTCGCTTACGAAAAACAACAAAATATTATGCTTGAACTGGCGGAGATAGCCCCAACAAACACCGACTGGAAGCGGTACCTCGGCGTGAGCTGGAACAATATCGCAGATGTCGAAGCGAAGCGGGGGAACATAGACCGTGCGCTGGAAGCATACAACAAATCGCTGGCGATCAGGCTTGAATTGGCGGAGAAAGACCCCGAGAACCTACGCTGGCAGCTGGATTACTCGATATCTTTGAGTGGAATCGGAAAACTCTATCAACAAAAGGGAGAGTTTCCGCGTTCGAAAGAATGCTTTCTTCAGGTGTTGGATATTTTAAGAACCCTGGTAGCGAAAGCGCCCGATATGGTAGACTCGACTATTGAATTGGCGTTTGCCCTTTTAGACCTCTATCAAGTAACCGAGAACGAGTATGAAAAACAGGCGTACCACGTCGAGGCGGCTCAGATCGCGAAATCCCTTGTGGATACCGGGGTCCAACATCGTGACCTGAATACTTTATTGAACCGCTTATCCATCGATCGATAAACGAAATCGTCTAGGCGCGTTTTCGGTATGCTTTTTCAATGCAAAATTGGCTAAGGATTTCTGATGGTCGAAAAGCCATAGCTGTTCTTTTTGGCCTTTTTGGTCGCCTTTTTCATGAGTTATTGTGTCTGGGATCATTAACCTGACAGAGTTGAGCGCCCCGAATCATTGGACGGACTCTGTGAATTCGATAGAATCGAGTTTCTCTACCACTCCGCTCAAACCTATGACGATAACTCGATTAAATGAAGTCGCGTTAATAATGGCTAGCAAATCAAAACGCTTTTTAGGAGGGCCAAAAATGAAAATCTTCTCGTTCATCCTAAGAAATCGATGGCTATTCATTCTTTTATTACTCTTTTCTGTTTTAATTGCGGGGATTCGGGCCTGGAATGCGTATTACACAAATCTCGGTATAGAATCCGGGTTTTTCGATAACTTCTATTCCGCATTGCAGACTCCTATTGCCAACGCCAATTTCCCCATAGAAAAACAACCTCGCGCTCAAATGAGTTATTGTCAAATGTTGTGGAATAAGCGAAATCGAGCGTATCCTCCAGCAAGCAGTTAAACGACGGCGTTTTCCATTCTTGAACCGTCGAGATAGGGCATCCCTTCCAAAACATAGGG
>Ga0255342_1001139_pt1 | contig 39838 bp, 46 predicted proteins | sample wastewater_treat_3_FD_192416 | JGI IMG/M metagenome (GOLD analysis project Ga0255342, IMG submission 192416) | Wastewater microbial communities from Lulu Island WWTP, Vancouver, Canada - plant14 | ecosystem: Engineered > WWTP > Wastewater > Unclassified | place: Canada: Vancouver, British...
GAGGAATTTAACAGCTTTAATTTTGATACAAAAATAAATCTCAAAAATTTGAGGGATTATGATAATGTAAAACGCGAAAATGCCCTGCCATTTGCCAAAAATGAGATTAACGTTTTTTATTATCGTTCCGATTTGATTTCTGACGAACAGAAAGAAAAAATTGTGAATTTTAGAAATTATGAGAATAACGGCGAATGGTATATTCTTTTGGATGAAGCTCACAAAGGTGACAAGGAAGACAGCAAGCGGCAAATTTTATACTCCATACTTTCAAGGAACGGATTTTTGTTTAATTTTTCCGCAACCTTTACAGATCCGAGGGACTTTGCGACCTGCGCCTTTAACTTCAATCTTTCAAAGTTTATTGAAGAAGGGTACGGCAAGCATATTTATGTGTCATCAGCCGAAATTAGCGCTTTTCACGGGAAAGACGATTTTTCCTTGATTAAAAAACAAAAAATTGTTTTGAAAACACTTTTACTTTTGACCTACATCAACAAGTATTTTGAAAAAATCAGGGAGGTAAATAGCGCTTTATATCACCGCCCACTTCTTTTAACACTGGTTAACTCTGTAAATGTGGAAGATGCTGATTTGGAGCTGTTTTTTAGAGAGTTAGAAAAAGTTGCGAAGAACGAAATTAGAGCGGACTTGCTTCAAAAAGCAAAAGAAGAACTTATCCAAGAGTTTCGTAATGATACAAAATTTGAATTTGAGGAGTTAGAATGCACTATCAACGCAGACTTGATTTCAAAATTAGATTACAAAGATATTTTGAAATATGTTTTGAACGCTAAAACTCCAGGCAACATTGAGGTTTTGAAAATTCCCGGTAACAGAAATGAATTAATTTTTAGGTTAATGACTGCTGAAAAACCGTTTGCGCTAATCAAAATTGGTGATGTTTCCAGCTGGCTAAAGGACAAACTTGAAGGATATGAAATAAACGAAAGCTTTGAAAACGAAAGTTATTTCAAAAAAATCAATCGCGACGATTCCGATATAAATATTTTAATGGGCTCACGCTCTTTTTACGAGGGCTGGGACTCTAACAGGCCAAATCTTCTTTTATTCGTAAATATTGGAGTTGGAAACGATGCCAAAAAATTCGTTCTGCAATCAGTAGGCAGAGGCGTAAGAATAGAACCGCAGAAAAATCAAAGGAAGCGGCTTCAAAATTTGTTTAATGCGGGAGAAATTAATGAGCAGTTATTTGAAAAAGTTAAAAATCTGATTTTGCCGATTGAGAGCTTGTTTGTTTTTGGGACCAACGCGGAAAATTTGAAAGAAATAATCAAGACATTGAAAGATGTAGGGCAAGGAAAAAATTTGGGCGACGCATTTATTTTGAATCCCGAAGCACAAAAACATCTTCTTTTGATACCGGTTTATAAAAACTCTGAAAGAATTTTTGCTGAAGAACAAGACCCACAAAAATATCCTATCAGCCGTGAAGATTTTAATATAACATCTCAGTTTTACGGATTTCTAGGCGATAAAATCACTTTAGCCAAGTATGATTGCGAAGTGAAAGTTTTGAAGAAAGCAAAAGAAAGCTTTTCTGAGGAAAATAAAAATAGATATTACACGCTTGGCAAAGATGAACCGTCGCTTTCTGAACCGGAGTTAATTTTGGACCGAATTTTTAATTACCTTGGAGTTAAAAGTAGGGAGTTTGATAAATTTAAAAAGTTGGAAAATGAAATCGTGCATTTCGAAAAGGTTAGATTTACTGATGGCGAAAAATACGAAGAAATCAAAAGAAAAATTGAGGAAGTCCGGAATTATCCCGAAAGGCAGAAAGAATTAGATAAACAGTACGGAAAAATTCCCAGAAAAGAATTTGAAAAACAGATGACTTTGTTTGAACAGGCAGGGAATTTTGAAATGAAAAACCAAAAAATCAAAATCAAATATTTGGCCAACCATTACTACCTTCCAGTGATCGTTTCAGAAACTGAAAAAATTGATTATCTTAACCATATTATCAATGTTGATAGTGAAGTAAGATTTATTGAACAACTAGAAGAATATCTTGCCAGACCAAATAATGTATTTACGCAATTTGATTGGTGGATGTTTTCAAAACTCGATCAAACACTGGATGAAGTATTTATACCTTACTATAACCACAAGGAAAACAGAATGGATAATTATCATCCTGATTTCATTTTCTGGCTACAAAAAGGGAATAACTATTTAATCTTATTTGTTGACCCGCATGGAATAGCTTATTCTGATATAAATGAGAAAATAGATTATTTTTCAAAAATATTTGAAATGAAAGAAATAAAAGAAAGCAAAAAAATTTCTTTTAACGGGTTTGATATTGAGACGAGATTATTACTTATGCCAGCTCGAGGAGGTTCAGGGTCTGTGGGGAATAATTATAAAAAATACTGGTTTGACAATTTTGATGATTTTGCAGACAAAATAAGTTAATTTAAGCGGCACGCCAGCTTTGTTGGCACAAAATTCGGCGGTGGAAAAATCGGATAGGTTGTATTTATAAATAATTAGATTATTTTAATATTTTCTTTTAGAAAGATTTAAATTTTAAATATTTAAAAAGCAAACAATTAAACCATTTGCTTTTTTTAGGATTTTAGGTATAATTTTAGCAAATATGCGACAAATTTTAGCAGTTATTTGGGATACAATTGAAGTGGCTATTATTGCCTTAATAGTGGTTTATCTTATTCGAACTTTTATTTTTCAGCCATTTTTTGTTGAGGGGTCAAGCATGTTCCCAACGTTTAAAAATGGTGATTATTTAATAGTTGATGAATTAACTTATCGTTTTCGTGAACCTCAAAGAGGCGAAATAATAGTTTTTCATTCTCCTCAACAAGAAAAAGATTACTATATAAAAAGAATTATTGGTTTACCAAATGAAGAAGTAGAAATAAAAGAAGGAAACATTATCATTTACAATAAAAATTATCCTAAAGGATTTGTTCTTAATGAGTCGTATTTATTAGACAATCAAACACCGGGTGATCTAAAAATTTCTTTAAAAGAAAATGAATATTTTGTATTAGGAGATAATCGTTATGCTAGTTATGATTCTCGAGCGTGGGGAACTTTTACTGAAGATAAAATTATTGGTTTGGTCAGATTGCGTATTTGGCCAATTAACTCAGTAAAGGCTTTTACAGAAGTTAATTATCAATATTAATTATTATGGTCAAATTTAATTAAAATAAAAAAATATGGGAAGAAGACCAAAAGATTATATGAAAAATAAAATAAAAAGAGTAAAAATGAAAAGCATTCTTCGTGCTCCAAAGGGAATGCCAGATATTTTGCCAGAAGAAAATTTATTAAGAAGAAAAATTTTTAAAGCCGTTGAAGAAATGGCTAATTTTTATGGTTTTGGTCAAATTGAAACTCCTATTTTAGAAGAAACAAAATTATTTTTGCACGGGACAGGTCCAACAAGTGAGATTGTTCAAAAACAAATGTTTACTTTAAAAACACCCGGCGGTGATATTTTAGCTCTACGTCCAGAATTTACTCCTAATATCATTCGAGCTTATTTAGAAAATGGAATGAGTAATTGGTCGAAGCCGGTAAAGCTTTTTTCGTGGGGGCCAGTATTTCGATACGAACAGCCTCAACGAGGTAGATACCGTCAATTTTGGCAATGTAATTTTGAAATCTTGGGATCAAGCGATCCAATTTATGATGTTTTAACAATTCAAATATTTTATAATTTATTAACAGAATTAAAAATAAAAAACTTATTGATTGAAATTAATACGATAGGTTGTGATAATTGTCGTCCTATTTGGCAAAAAAATTTAAAAAATTATTTTCATTCTAAACAAAAATTTTTATGTCTTGATTGTAAAAATCGATTAAAAACTAATCCTTTAAGAACTCTTGATTGTAAAAAGGAATCTTGTCAATCTTTAAAAGAAGAAGCGCCAAAAATGATAGATTATCTTTGTCCGGAATGTCGAAAGCATTTTAAGCAAGTTTTAGAATTTTTAGAATCTATGGGATTGCCTTATGTAATTAATCATAATTTAGTTCGAGGATTAGATTATTATACTAAAACCGTTTTTGAAATTAGAAAAACCGATGACAATATAGCTTTGTGTGGAGGGGGGCGTTATGATTATTTAGTAGAAATGTTGGGAGGAAAATCAACGCCAGCGGTTGGCGGAGCCGCCGGTGTAGAAAGATTAGTAGAGCTTATTAAAAAAAGTCAAAAAATAGATCTTTTTGTCAAACCAAAAGTATTTCTTATTGCTATAGGAGAATTACCCAAACAAAAATCTTTAAAATATTTAGAGTTGTTGCGAAAAGCGAAAATTTATACGGCCGAATCTTTTGCTCACGAATCTTTAAAAGCTCAATTACGTCAAGCGGATAAATTAGAAGTAAGATATGTTGTTATTGTTGGTCAAAAAGAAGCTTTAGATGATACGGTTATTTTGCGGGATATGAAAGCAAGTACTCAGGAAGTTGTTAGTGGTGAAAAAATTGTTGAAGAATTGAAAAAAAGATTAAAAAATGATAATATAAATATTATTTAAATATTTAAATTTATGGAAGATTGTATTTTTTGTAAAATTATAAATAAAGAATTACCGTCAGAAATTATTTATGAAAATGATAAAATCATTGTTTTTAAAGATGTTAATCCCAAAGCCGAAATTCATTTATTAATTGTTCCCAAAAAACATATTGAAAATATTAATGTAATCACAGATGAAGATAAAGGTTTGTTGTCAGAAATGTTGATAGTAGCTAAAAAAATAGCCATTGATTTAAAAATAAATTTAGATACTCAAGGATATAAATTAATATTTAATGTTGGTCGAGGAGCTGGGCAAACGATTAATCACATTCACTTACACTTATTAAGTGGTTTTTCTAATCAATCGCTCAGTGAAATTTAATTAAAAATATTATGCCTATTGAAGTTAGTAAAAAATCCAATGAACCAGTAAATAATTTTCTTATTCGATTTAATCGCACTCTCAAAAAAGCAGGTGTTTTAGAAGAAGCTAAAAAAACTCGTTTCTATAATCCCGAATCAAATCGTAATAGTAAAAAAGAATCAGCAGTTTATCGGGCTCAAATGAAAGAAAAAATAGCTTTTTTAAAAAAAAGAGGAGTAATTAAAGGAAATGAAGATATTAAAGTAATAAAAAAATTATTAAGAAATCCCAAATGGTCCTCTATTAATTTACCTCGTTAAAAAAATGAAGCCGATTTTGGCAATAGATTTAGGAAATCAAAACCTTCGTTTAATATTAGCTCAACAAACGAAGGATTTTAAGCTAAAGATTTTAGCCGTATTAGAAAAGCCATCAGATGGATTAAACAAAGGATCTATTGTTGATTATGGAGTTTTTGTTGACACTCTTTTTGAAGCGTTCGAAGATTTAAAAAAAATGGGTTTTTCTCCTAAAAATATAATTGTTAATGTTGCTTCATCTCATACTAATTTTAAAATTGCTAAAGTGGTAGGAGGGGTAGCTAGAAACGATGGAGAAATAACTAAATATGATATTGATCAATTATTAGAAAAATTTAAAGAAACTGCTAATGAAGCTAACAATAGAAAAGTTTTACACATTATTCCTCGAGAATATATTGTTGATGATTTAACAAATATTAAAGATCCAATTGGAATGCACGGTTATCGTTTAGAAATAGAAGCTGCAATAATAGAAGTTTTTTTACCTCATTTAAAAACTCTTCAAAAAGCTTTTGGTGAATTGAAAAAAAATATTTCCCAAGAAGTTTTTAGTCCTTTAGCTTCTTCACATTCTTGTTTGACTAAAAAACAAATGACGGTGGGAAGTATTATGATTGATTTAGGCGCTGAAAATACTGGTTTTGCTATTTTTGAAGAAGATCGATTATTAGACTCCGGAATAATTAATTTAGGTTCTAATAGTATTACTCACGATATAGCAATTTGTTTAAAAATTCCTTTGGAAGAAGCCGAAAAAATAAAAATAATGTACGGCAATGCTTTGTCCAGCGAGATAAATAGAAAAGAAAGTATTGATTTGTCTAAAATGAGCAAAGAAGTAAAAAGTGAAATTAATAGACGTTATTTAGCGGAAATTATAGAAGCACGTTTAGAAGAAATTTTTGGTATGATTAATGCTGAAATTAAAAAAATAAATTGTTATAATAAATTAGCGGGTGGAGCGGTATTAGTTGGTGGGGGAGCAAAAATGCCGGGAATCGTTGATTTTTCTAAAAAATATTTAAGATTGCCATCTAAAATAGGTTACCCAATAAATTTAGATTATACTGAAACCAATGAAAAAATTATAGATTTAATCGATGATCCGTCTTTTGTTTTAGCTACCGGATTGCTTTATTGGGGGCTAAACAATGTTGAAAAAAAAGTGGCCATTGATTCTCATAAAATTCCTTTTTTAAATAAATTAAAAAAATTTTTTAAAATCTTTTTACCCTAATTTTCGATTAAAATTCGATTAAAAAATAAAAATTATGAATTCAAAATTAAAAAATAAAAAAATAAAAAAATCATCAAAAAATCAGAAAGAAGAACCAAAAATTATTAAATCCGTTAGTTCTAAAAAAATAAATAAAAAAGCTAAAAAAACAATTGAAAAATCAAAAATTTCTCAAGAATTTTTAAATTATAAAGAGGATTTTTTAAATGAAGAAAAAAATATTGCCAAACAACAAAAAAAAGAGAAACAGGAAATGATAAAAAGATTAAAAGCGGCTAATAAAAATATTAGAAATTCTATTTTAGAAAATTTTCCTAATATTAAAGTGATTGGTGTTGGTGGCGCAGGTGGCAATATTCTTTCTCGAATGAAGCAAGCTAAGATTGAAGGAGTAGAATTTATTGTTGTTAATACTGATTTGCAGGATTTATATAAATCAGGAATTAAAAGAAAAATTCATATTGGAAAAAACATTTCTCGAGGAATGGGTTCGGGAATGAATCCAGAGGTTGGTCGTCAAGCAGCCGAAGAATCAAGAGAACAATTAGAGGAAGCAATAAAAGGAGCGGATATGGTTTTTTTGGCTTGTGGTTTGGGTGGCGGTACTGGTTCGGGGGCAACGCCCGTGATAGCAGATATTTGTCAACAATTAGGTGTTTTAACAATTGCTATTGTAACTAAACCTTTTGCTTTTGAAGGTAGTAAAAGAGCGCAAATTGCTGAAGAAGCTTTGCTTAAACTAAAAGAAAAAGTTGACGCTTATATTGTTATTCCTAATGATAGAATTTTTAATGTAATTGAAGAGAAAACACCATTATCTCAAGCTTTTGAAATGATTGATGAAATATTAAAACAATCAGTAAAAGGAATTAGTGATTTAATTTTAATGCCGGGTATTATTAATGTTGATTTTTCTGACGTTAAAGCAATTTTACAGGACGCGGGAATGAGTTTGATTGGACTAGCCAAAGCAACAGGAGAAGATAGAGCAATTAAAGCTGCAAAAGAAGCTTTAGGTTCTCCTCTTTTTGAATATTCTCCTCATATGGCACGCGGTATCTTGTTTAATATTATAGGTGATTCAAGTTTAACAATGACTGAAATTAATGAAGCCGCTCGAGTTATCACTGAAGTGGTGGATCCAACTGCTAAAATTATTTTTGGCGCCATGGAGGATGAAAAAAATAAAAAAGGAGAAATTAAAATTATGGTAATTGCGGCTGGATTTGAATATTCTTCAAAAAATTCTAATCGTGCCCAATCATCTTCTTACACTCCATTAGAAAAATTAAACAAAAAACCATTTGAGTCCACCAGCTCCAATTTAAATGATTACAATAAAGATTCAATTCAAACAATATCAATAGATGAACATTCTATGGAAGATTTTACTGATCATTCTATTGATGAAATTCCGGCATTTTTGAGAAAAAGAAAAAATAAATAAATAAATATTATTCTTCTGAATCTAAAAGATTTTCGTCTTTTGGTTTTGTCCAAGAAGCAAAATCGCATTCCGGCCAACGAGAACAACCATAAAAAATTCTTCCTTTTTTAGTTTTTTTTATAATAATTTCACCTTGATGACATTTGGGGCATACAATGCCAAGGCTTTTTTTATTGTTTAAACTTTTGGTATTTTTGCATTCAGGAAAATTAGAGCACGCTAAAAATTTTCCATATTTTCCGTATTTAATTATCATTTTAGCGCCGCATTTTTCACAAATTTCATTAGTTTCTTCTTGAAGATTAGTTTTTTCTACTTGATTATATTTCTCATCTAAATTATTTTTAAACGGTTCATAGAATTCTCTTATTACTTGGATCCAATTTTTTTTACCTTCGGCAATTTTATCTAAATCTTCTTCAATTTTTGCCGTGAAGCCAATATCAACAATTTGAGGAAAATTATTTCTCAAAATGCTATCAACTAATAGTCCAATTTCTGTAGTAATAAAATGTCGATTTTCGTCTTTTTCTACATAACGACGTTCTAATAAAATAGAAATAATAGTGGCATAAGTTGATGGACGTCCAATTCCGTATTCTTCTAATTTTTTTATTAAGCTAGCTTCGGAGTATAGAACTGGTGGTTCAGTAAAATGTTGCAAAGCCGAAAGATTATTTAATAAAATTTTTTCATTTTTAAAAAGTTTAGGAATTAAATTTTCTTGTAGTTGAACGGGATAAATTTTACTAAAACCGTCAAAATAAATTTGACTACCAATAGTTTTAAAATCGTAATTTTCTTTTGGAGTTTTCCCTTCAATATCAACAATTAATTTTTTTATCTGAAGGTCGGTCATTTGGGAAGCGATAAAACGTTGCCAAATAAGGTTGTAGAGTTTATATAATTTTTCATCAATTTTTCCTTTTAATTCTTTGGGAAAAATTTGAGGATCAGTTGGTCTGATGGCTTCATGGGCTTCTTGAGCTAATCGGGATTTATTTTTATATTGACGTTGCTGATAATAATTTTTACCAAATTTTTCTAAAATAATTTCTTCAGCTTTTTTTAAAGCTTCGTTTGATAAAATTACCGAATCGGTTCTCATATAAGTAATTAAACCAATAGATCCTTTTCCAAAATCAACGCCTTCGTATAATTTTTGAGCCAACATCATTGTTTGTTTAGCAGAAAAATGAAGTTTTTTTGAGGCTTCTTGTTGGAGAGTACTGGTAATAAATGGAGGTGGAGGCGTTTTTTTAATAATTTTTTCAGTAATATCTTTAATGGAAAAATCCGCTAATTTTAAATTATTAGTAATTTTTTCAGCTTCTTCTTTGTTTTTTATTGAAAATTTTTCTAAATTTTTATTGTTTATTTTATAAAGTTCTGATTGAAAAATTTCTTTTTTAGAAGAAAGAAAATTAGCAACAATTGTCCAGTATTCTTCGGGTTTAAATTGATTTCTTTCGTTTTCTTTATCAACGATAATTCTTAATGCCACCGATTGAACTCGTCCAGCCGATAATCCTTTAAAAACTTTTTTCCAAAGAAAAGGGGAAAGGTTGTAGCCAACTAATCGATCTAAAATTCGTCTTGCTTGTTGAGCCAAAACGAGGTTTTCATTAATTTCTCGAGGATTTTTTAAAGCGTTTTCAATGGCGGTTTGAGTGATTTCATGAAAGGCAATGCGTTTTACTGGCAAATTAAAATCTTTGGAAATTAAAACTTCTTTAAGATGCCAAGCAATTGCTTCTCCTTCACGGTCTTCATCAGTAGCTAAAATTAATTCAGAACTTTTAGCGGTTGTTTTTTTGAGTTTAGTGACTTGTTTTTGTTTGTTTTTGGGAATAATATATTTTGGCTGAAAATCATTTTCTGTATCAATTCCCAAGGTTGATTTTGGTAAATCACGAATATGGCCATAAGAAGCTTCTACTTGATAGTTGGAATCCAAAAATCGGCTAATAGTTTTTGCTTTCGCCGGTGATTCAACAATAATTAAACTTTTTTGTTTTTTGTTCATATTAAATTTTTAGGCGATAACCATTGCCGTCTAATTTAATTAAATTTTTTATTTCTAAAAGAGTCAGGGTTTGATTAACGATATTCGGCGTTAATCCACTAAGAGAAATTATTTCATCTACCAAAAGAGGGTATTCGGTTTGTTTTATAATATCTAATAATTTAATTTCTTCAATACTTAGTGATTCAATAATTTTTTGAAAGAGAGAATTTTCCGTTTCTGTAATTTCAATATTTAATTCTTCTAAAACGTCTTTTGTTGAATGAACTAATTTAGCGCCTGATTGAATTAATTGATGACAACCTTCGGATAATGAAGAAAAAATAGATCCCGGAATAGCAAAAACTTCTCGATTTTGTTCGGCGGCTAAACGAGCGGTAATTAAAGAGCCGGATTTAATTGAAGCTTCAATTACTATTGTTCCTAGAGATAAGCCGCTAATGATTCTATTTCGCGCAGGAAAATGATGTTTTAAGGGAGGAGTATTTAAAGCATATTCAGAAATTAAAGCGCCATTTTTAATAATTTTTTCTGATAATTTTTTATTTATAGAAGGAAAAATTATATTTAATCCCGACCCTAAAATCGCAATTGTTTTCCCGTTGTTTTCTAAGGTTGTTTGATGACAGATACTATCAATGCCATAAGCTAATCCACTAATAGTAATAAAATTATAATTAACAAGTTCTTTAGTTATTTTTTCGGCGACCATTTTTCCATACGAAGTTGGTTTACGTGTTCCTACAATAGAAATTTTGGCATCTGAATTATTAAAATCAAAATCACCTAATTGATATAAGGCAAAAGGAGCATCAGGAATTTCTTTTAATAATGACGGATAGTTTTTTTCTTCGGTAAAAAACATTTTTATTCCTAATTGATTTAATTGCTCCCATTGTTTTATTGGATCAAAATCATTTTTTGCTAAAAATAAATTTTGCAATGTTTGAGGAGAAAATAGAGGATAATTTTGTAGAAATTCATTATAATCAGAAGCTTCCCAAGCTTTATAAAAAGAGCCGTAAAAATCTTTTAATTTTTTTATTAAACTAATATTGCAATCGCTTAAAAAATTTAAAGCATTATAGGCGATTTTTTCATTATTTAGAGAATTCATAAATAATATTATAAATCTAAAAACAAAAAATTAAAATTCTTGTTTTTATTATTTTTTATTTTATAATATAAATGATAGAAATAAAAGTTTTATTATGGCTAAAAAACCAAATGAAATAACGAATTCCAAAAATAGTTTTTGGGGAAATATTGATAAAAGAATTACTAAACCATTAATGATATATGGTATTATTATTTTTGTTTCGGTAATTTCTATAATTTTTTCATTAAAAAATGTTAAAAAACAAGGTGAAGAAATTAAAAATTTAAGAACTCAATACTATACTTTATTAAATGAATCAGAAGCTTATTCTAATCTAACAAAAGAAAGTCAATTTTATCTATCCTATCTTGATCAAATAAAAAAATTAGTGCCAGAAAAAAATCGTTTAATTGATTTTACTGAAGCTCTAAATCAATTAGCGACTAAAAATAATTTAGAATTAGGATTTATGTTTAAAGACGATCAATCAACTGAAGAACAAAAGGAAGTTTTAAAAGATAAAAATATTGACCAAGCAAATTTTGCTTTTACTATAAAAGGAAATTTTAATAATTTTTTAGCATTTCTTGAAGATTTAAAAACTTTTCCTTATTTTATAGATTTTTCTAGTTTTAATATTTCCAATCTTTCAACTGATATTACTACTGAAGAATTACTTTCTATTAATGGTGAAGGGCGAATATTTATTAAAAAATAAAATATGGCTTTATTATCTAAAAAAAATAAACAAGAAGAAAAAAACGACCCTGCAAATTATTTTAATTTGAAAGAATATAATCGTAAAAAAATTAAAAATCAGGATGCTCTTTTTGTTATTTCAGCAATTATTATAATTATTGCTTTGATAGGACTTGTTAGTTTTTTTATAAATTTTGTGGTGAGTCAAATCAATCTTGTTTTTCAAGATGTTTCTACTTCTACTGCTAAAATAGAAGTTTTTGATGAAAAAAATTTTAATGAAATTAAAGATAAATTAATTGGCGTAGAAGATTTAAAAAAACAATTAGAAGAATTATTAGAAAGCGAAACAAGTACAGAATTAAATACTAGCCCGTTATCAGAAACAACTACTTCAGAAATAATAAATGCTACCACTACTGAAGAAGGTATTACTTCAACACCAAAGAATATTTTAGAAAATACTACTAATTCAGAAATTTTGCCAACTACTTCAAAAACACCAGCTGTTAAAAATTCACCAACATTAACACCAATCTTTTCACCTTCGTCGACGCCAAGCTCTTAATTAATTTGAAAAAAATAATAAAAAGTTTAAAATAATTTTATAAATTTGCGCATGTAGTTCAGTGGTAGAACGCTGTCCTGATAAGACAGAGGTCGGAGGTTCGATCCCTCCCATGCGCACTTTTAATATTTTTAAAATAAGACTAATAAATACTTATTTTACCAAATCAGTATTTATTCTTCATCCGCCTTAGGTGGGGTAGGCGAAGCCCCTGCCTGCCGGTAGGCAGGCCCTCAGGATGACAAAATGAAGGTTGTCATCCTGAGCGTAGCGAAGAATCCCATCCACAGCAATGATACTCTATATTAACTATTATCATCCCCACCTCACTATCCACTATTTTATTTTTATTTGTTTTGTAATATAATATTAATATATAATATAACTATCTAATAATATCACTATCCACTATTTTATTTTTAATATATAATATATATAATATATATATAATTTAAATAATATCTAAAATGTCTAAAACTATTATATCTCACCATCATTATCATAATAATTCTTCATCTTTTACTCTTATTGAATTATTAGTTGTTATCGCTATTTTAGCCATATTAATGGCTGTGGTAGTTGTTGCTATTAATCCTTCAGAAATGTTTAAAAAAACAAGAGATACACGAAGAAGTTCTGATTTAAAAACTCTCAACGACGCTATTTCCTATTTTCAAGTTTCTTTACCTGATGCTCCACTTGGTAATCTAAAAACTGTCTATGTCTCTATTCCAGATACTTCACCTACTTGTACTAATCTAGGTTTACCACTTCTACCATCAGGTTGGTCTTATCAATGCTCAACAGTTGATAATTATCAAAAAGTTGATGGTACTGGTTGGATACCAGTTAATTTCAAACAAATGGATATTGGTACTCCTCTCTCAGTTTTACCCATTGACCCCATTAATCAAACCTCAACAGGTAATTATTATACCTATGTTGTTGGAGGAAGTTGGGAAATCAGCGCTATTTTTGAATCACAAAAATATCTTCAAGAAGTAGCTTTAAATAATGGTGGAGATTCTGATAATGGTTATGAGGTTGGCTCTAATTTAACTCTTTCTCCCTTAATCTTTCCTCATAATTGGATAAAAGTCCCGGGTAATTCACTTTATAATACCTCTGATTTCTGGGTGATGAAATACGAAGCTAAATATTCAATAAATGGTTCTGGTGTTAATGATGCTAATAGTTGTTGTTCTCATCCCAGTTTTGACACTTGGGATTGGGGCATATCAGGTACTGATTGTCCTTCCTCTTGGTCTAATATCAATGTTGTTTCTTCTCCTTATGGCTCACCTATTGCTGGCGTTACTCATACCGACGCCATAACCATCTGTCAATCATTAGGAGGGCATTTAATAACTAATGACGAGTGGATGACTATTGCCAGAAATGCTGAACAAGTTAAAGAGAATTGGTCAGGTAGTTCAGTTGGCTCAGGTTGTTTATTTAGAGGCAATAATGGTACTAATGATTCTTGTGGTTATAATGGCGCTGATCCAGAAAAAGGTCTTAATCGTAATCCTAAAGCTAAATTTATTCTTTCCAACAAAGAAGAAATTTGGGATATTGCTGGCAATGTTTGGGAACATGTTATGAAAGATACAAATGACACTTTAGTCAGATATACTCCTTCTGATGGGGGAAGTACTGGTTGGAGATGGATTGAACATACTGCTATTGTTAATTATGGTGATTTTACTTACAACGAGATTAGACCTTCAAATGATAGTTGGAATGCCACCCAAGGAATGGGTCGTATTAATACTTATAATGGTGATACTGGTAGTCAATCACGCATCCTTCTTCGTAGCGGGTATTGGAATCATGGATTAGACGCTGGCGCGTTTGCACTGAGTTTGTATTGGGGCGCGTTGACTCAGGATTACACTGCAGGATTGCGTTGTGCCCAGTAGGTCCGTAGCCATCTGAAATCTTGAATCTTGAAACGTGAATCTTGAAACGTGAATCTTGAATCTTGAAACTTGAAACATAAAACGTGAAACTCGAAACATAAAACATGGAAAATTTTCACGAAGAACTGAAAAGTAAAATTGATTTTTCTTGCTGAAAGCTGAGGGATCCTTCACCCGCCTCGGCGGGCAAGCTACGTTCATGATGACTGCTGTTTTTTACTGTCATCCTGAGGGCTTCAGCCCGAAGGATCCCTTGCAAACTAATAAGCGACTATCATTACTGTGGATGGGATCCTTCACTGCGTTCAGGATGACATTAAAAAAAAGTGGCGGCGAAATTTTTTTAGAATTTTGCCGCCACTTTTTACCATATAAATATAAAAAATTTGGATTTTTATTATTTGACTTTCTTTTTTAAATTTTTATACTTTAATTAAAATAAAAGCCGCAGAAAACAGGCAAAAAAATAAGACCTGTTGAGGCAATAAAAATTTTAAATCCAGATAAATTTTTATTGATATTGTTGGCGGCTTAAATAAGTCGTTTTTTATTTATAAAATATGCTTACCCGAGAACAAAAAGAAAAAATTTTAAATGAATTAATAGAAAAAATTAATAGTAATCCAACAGTGCTTTTAGTTGATTTTACTGGATTAAAGGTTTTTGATATTCGTAATTTAAGAAAAGAGTTAAAAAATAATAATATTGAATTTAAAGTAGTGAAAAAAACATTAGTCCAAAAAATGATTACTAAAAGTAATATTAAATTTGATGTGTTTAATTTTCCCAGTTCAATAGCTTTAATTTTTAGTCCGGAAGAAGGGATTTTGGCTTCTAAAATTGCTTATAAATTTAGCGCCGAAAAAAAAGAACCAACTTTAAAAATTTTAGGAGGTTTTATTAATAAAAGATTTTTTTCGGCTGAAGAAATTATTGATTTAGCCAAGATACCATCTAAAGAAATTTTACTTTCTCAATTGGTTTATACATTAAATAATTTACCAAGAACTTTGGTCGGAGTTCTTAATGGCAATATTCAAAAATTAGTAATTGCCTTAGATGCAATTGCTAAAAAATAAATAAAAAATATGGAACTTGATAAAAAAATAACTGATATTATTGAAGCTGTTGAAAAATTAAATGTTTTAGAATTATCTCAATTGGTTAAAGCATTAGAAGAAAAATTTGGTGTTTCGGCTGCTCCACAAATGATGATGGCGGTTGGTAATGCTACTGGAGCTAATAATGCTGCTAGTGAAGAAAAAAGCACAGTAGATGTAATATTGCAAAATGCCGGTGATTCTAAGGTTCAAGTAATAAAAGTAGTTAAGGATATTACTGGATTGGGATTAAAAGAAGCAAAAGATTTAGTTGATGCTGCTCCTAAAGCAGTAAAAGAAGGAATTAAACCAGAAGAAGCCGAACAAATTAAAAAAACATTAGAAGAGGCGGGCGCTACTGTAGAAATTAAATAAAAATTAATTTTTAAAAAACAGCTTATATTTCTTTAAGCTGTTTTTTTATTTTATTAAAAGTGCGCGTAGTTGGATTTGAACCAACGACCTTCCGCATGTGAAACGGACGCTCTAACCACTGAGCTATACGCGCTAATTAAATTAATTATCCTGAATTATTTTAATAATAACAAAATTAAAATGCAAATTTTTGCTTCTAGCAATCAGGTTGTTTTTAATGGTTAAGTTTGTTTATTAGCGTTTAGTTATTGCTAAGTAAATTTATGTTTGATTATTGTTTTGATTTTTGGCGATTTAAAACTTTAAGGTTCTTGACTTTATTAAAAAATAGAATAAAATCTTTATATAATTAAAGAAATAAAATTTTTTAAATTTTTTATTTCAATAAGTCGATTAATAAATTTATTTATAAAAAAATGGCAGAAAAAAAGAAATTTGAACGAACAAAGCCTCATGTTAACGTAGGAACTATTGGTCATATTGATCATGGTAAGACAACGTTGACAGCGGCTATTATGCACGTTTTAAGTTTTAAAGGTTTAGTTGAAAAAGTCGAAGCAGTTGATCAAATTGATAATGCTCCTGAGGAAAAAGCAAGAGGTGTTACCATTGCATTGCACCACTCTGAATATCAGTCAGAGAAAAGACATTATGCTCATATCGATGCGCCGGGTCATGCTGATTATATTAAAAACATGATTACAGGTGCGGCTCAGATGGATGGCGCGATTTTAGTTGTTTCTGCTGCTGATGGTCCAATGCCACAAACACGAGAACATATTCTTTTGGCTCGTCAAGTTGGTGTACCAGCTATTATTGTTTTTTTGAATAAAGTTGACCAAGTAAGCGACCCTGAATTAATTGATTTAGTAGAAACTGAAGTGCGAGAGCTATTAACCAAATATCAATTTCCGGGAAATGAAGTTCCAGTTGTTCGTGGTTCAGCCTTAGCCGCTTTAAATGCTCAATCAATTGATGATCCAGCTTGTAAACCAATTTTGGATTTAATTGAGGCAATGGATTCTTATATTCCTGATCCAGCAAGAGAAATTGATAAGCCCTTTTTAATGCCTATTGAAGACGTTTTTTCTATTGAAGGACGAGGTACAGTTGTTACTGGTAAAGTAGAAAGAGGAATTTTGAAATTAAATGATGAAGTAGAAATAGTTGGATTAAAACCTACTCAAAAAACCGTTGTCACTGGAATAGAAATGTTTAATAAAACTCTTGATGAAGCCCAAGCTGGTGATAATGTCGGTGTTTTATTACGTGGTTTAAAAAAGGAAGATGTAGAAAGAGGACAAGTTGTTGCTAAACCGGGTACAATTACACCTCATACGGAATTTGAAGCCGAGGTTTATATTTTAACTAAAGAAGAAGGAGGTAGACATACACCATTTTTCAACGGATATAAACCTCAATTTTATATTCGTACAACTGATGTTACTGGTGAAGTTACCCTTGCTTCTGGAGTAGAAATGGTAATGCCGGGTGATAACGCTAATTTTACAGTAAAATTAATTGCTCCAGTAGCCTTAGAAGAAAAACAAAGATTTGCTATTCGAGAAGGTGGAAAAACAGTCGGCGCAGGTGTTATTACCAAAATTCTTAAATAAATATAAATTAGCTCTTTAATATGGCAAAGAAAGATGATCTTCAACAAAAAATAAGAATTAAATTAAAAGCTTATGATCATAAAGTGTTAGATAATTCTTGTAAACAGATTTTTGAAACAGCAGCTCGTTATGTTAATAATATTGTTGGACCAACTCCTTTGCCAACAGAAATTAGACGCTACACCGTTAATCGTTCTACTTTTATTGATAAAAACTCCCGAGAACAATTTGAAATTCGTATTCACAAAAGATTGATTGATATTTTAGATCCTAATCAAAAACTCATTGATGCTTTAATGAATCTTAATTTACCGGCGGGAGTAGATATTGAAATTAAAATGTAATGTAAAAATAAATGCCGGGTATATCTTTCAAAATTAGAAATAATTTATTAGAAAGATTTTCCCGGTATTTATTTTGAAAAAATTAATATCAAATTATTAAATATTGCTAAAAATAAAATAATTTATAAAATAAATAAAATAAAAATATAAAACATAGCTATGACAAAATTTATTTTAGCCAAAAAAATAGGAATGACTCAGATATATCAGAATGATAGAATTGTACCAATAACCGTTTTAGAATCGGATGGTATTTTTGTTACTCAGATAAAAACAAAAGAAAAAGACGGCTATAATACTATTCAAGTTGGTTTTGGGAAAAAAAATAAAATTTCAAAAGCATTGAAAAATCATTTGAAAGGATTAGGAAATTTAGCTTGGCTAAAAGAGTTTAAAATAGATGAATCAGAAATTAATAATTTTAAAGTTGGTGATAAAATAGATCTTTCTATTTTTCAAGAAGGAGAAAAGGCAAAAATTGTTGGAACGACAAAATCAAAAGGTTTTCAAGGCGTGGTTAAAAGACACGGATTTCACGGTGGTCCTAAAACTCATGGACAAAAAGATCGTTTGCGCGCGCCAGGTTCTATTGGCCCTACTTTTCCTCAACGTGTTTTAAAAGGAAGAAAAATGGCTGGACGAATGGGTGGCGACAGAATGACTCTGAAAAACGTTAAAATTATAAAAATTATTCCTGAAAAAAAATTAATTTGTCTTAAAGGAGCGATTCCCGGAAAAAGAGGGGATTTGGTAGAAATTTTAGTAAAATAAAAATATGAAAGTTGATGTTTACAATCAAAAAGGAGAAGTGATTGATAAAATTGAATTATCAGAAGATATTTTTAATGTTAAATGGAATCCCGTTTTAGTGCATCAGGTATTAGTGGCGATGCAAAATAATCAACGAAAACCCATTGCCCATACTAAAAATCGAGGAGAAGTAAGTGGAGGCGGTCGAAAACCATGGCGTCAAAAAGGAACAGGTAGAGCGCGGCACGGATCTATTCGTTCGCCAATTTGGATAGGAGGTGGTGTAACTTTTGGTCCTCGTAATGAAAAAAAATATCAGAAAAAAATTAATAAAAAAGCCAAACAGTTAGCCTTATTTTCCGCTCTTTCTAAAAAATTAACAGATGGAGAAATTAAAGTAATTAAAGAAATAAAAATCAACGAACCAAAAACAAAAGAAATGGCAAAAATTTTATCTCAATTTTTAAATAATCAAAAGAAAAACCAAGGACTTTTAGTTTTACCCCAAAGTGATAAAAATATTATTCGGGCAACGCGTAATTTATCATTTGCGCAAGTGGATGTTGTAGATAATTTAAATTTAATTGATATTTTAAAATATAAAAATATATTTTTCTTAAGCGAAGCAATAAATAAATTAAATAAAAAAAGTGAAGATAAAGTAAAATAAAAATATGAGCATTTTTTCTTCAAAAAAACAAGAAAAAAATAAATCAGAAAAAGAAAAAAAGGAAGTAAAGATAAAAGAAAAGGAAAAAGAAAGAAAAGAAACCATTGAAAAAGAAAGCAAACAACCTTTAGAAAAAAAGGTAAAATTAACATCAAATAAAAATCTTTTATTAATCAAACATCCTCACGTGACCGAAAAGAGCCAATTATTAAAAGAATATCGTCAATATGTTTTTCAAACGGTTAATAAAATTAACAAATCAGAAATTAAAAAAGCCATTGAACAAATTTATAATGTTAAAGTAGAAAAAGTAAGGATAATTGAAATTCCGGCCAAAAAGCGTCGAGCCGGAGCTGGTTTTGGAAAAAAATCAGGTTATAAAAAAGCCATTGTTACTCTAAAAGAGGGTTATCAAATAGAAATTATTCCTCAAAAATAATTTAAAACTATGAAAAAATATAAACCAACAACTCCATCACGAAGGCATATGTCAGTAGTCAGTTATAAAAAAGTTGTGACTGAAAAGAAACCAGTTAAAAAATTAACCGCTCCTTTAAAGAAAAATGCCGGGCGTAATTCAGCTGGCCGAATTACTGTTCGTCATCAAGGTGGAGGACATAAAAAAACTTATCGATTAGTTGATTTTAAACAAGATAAGTTTAATATAAAGGGTACAATTAAAAATATAGAATACGATCCTAATCGCAATACTTTTATTGGATTGGTAAGTTATAAAGATGGTGAATATCGTTATGTCCTATTACCAGAAGGTATGAAGGTGGGTGATGAAATTATTGTTTCGGAAAATGCGCCAATAACAATTGGCAATCGTTTACCTTTAAAAAATATCCCTGTTGGAATTAGCGTTTTTAATATAGAATTATTACCTCAAAATGGAGGAAAGATTTCTCGTAGCGCTGGATCAGCAGCTGAATTAATGGGTAATGAAGGAAAATATTCTTTATTAAAAATGCCATCCGGTGAAGTGAGAAAAATTTTATCTAATTGTTACGCGACAATAGGAGTACCGTCAAATATTGAGTACCGAACAATAAATATTGGAAAAGCCGGAAGAAAAAGATGGATGGGCGTAAGACCAACAGTTCGTGGCACAGCAATGAATCCTTGTGACCATCCTTATGGTGGTGGTGAAGGAAGACAACCGCGTGGCATTCGTAAACCAAAAACTGCTTGGGGTAAAATTACTGGCGGTCACAAAACTCGTAATAAGAAAAAATGGTCGAATGTATTAATTGTCAAAAGAAGAAATAAAAAAAATAAAAAATAAATCATGAGCAGAAGTCTTAAAAAAGGACCATTTATTGATCCGAAATTAATGAAAAAAATATCTAAAATAAAACCCGATGAAGGGGCTATTAAAACGTGGTCGAGAAGTTCGGTAATTTCTCCAGAAATGATAGGTTACACCTTTTTAGTTCATAATGGCAAAGAATTTATAGAGGTAAAAGTAATTGAAGATATGGTCGGTCATCGATTAGGAGAATTTTCTCCAACAAGAAAATTTATTAAACATGGTGGAAAGATGCAACGTGAATTAGAAAAAAAGGCAATTTCTAAATAATAATCAAGAAATATGGTAGAAAAAACAAAAACAACAAAAGCTCAATTAAATTATTTGCACATAGCGCCTCGCAAAGCAAGATTGGTGGCTGATAGTATTAAAGGAAAGCATATTATTGAAGCCGAATCAATATTAGTTTATTCACCTAATAGAGCGGCTAAACCTATTTTAAAATTATTGCGTTCAGCTATTGCTAATGCTACTAATAATTCCAAATTAAATAAAGAAAAATTGGTTATTAGTTCTATAACTGTTGATGAAGGTCCAATGCTTAAAAGATGGTTGCCAAGAGCAATGGGGAGAGCAACTCCGATTCATAAAAAGACTTCTCATATTAAAATTATTTTAGAAGAAAAAGAAGGAGACTTTAGGCGTTATAAATCTCCTCAGGCAAAAGTTACTAAATCAGAAAAATCATTGGTTAAAACAAAAGAAAATAAAAAAAACGAAAAGTCGGAGATTAAAAAACAAAATTTTTCTAAGGTCGACGAATCTCAAAAAAAATCTTTAAAAGGAATAAGTAAAAAAATTTTTAGACGTAAAGAAATATCATAATAAATATATATATATTTTATGGGACAAAAAATTCATCCAAAATCATTTAGATTAGGTTATACCAAAGATTGGAGCGCTCATTGGTTTGCATCCAAAAAAAATCTTCCTATTATCTTGGAAGAAGATATTAAAATTAGAAAATTTTTAAATAATAAATTAAAAACAGCTTATGTTTCAGAAATTATAATTGAACGATTAGAAAATAATATTAATGTAATTATTAAAACCGCTCGACCGGGTGTAATTATCGGACGAGGTGGAAAAGGAATAGAAGATCTTAAAAAAGAATTAGAAAAAATTATTATTAAGCATCGCCAAGAAAAAAAATATTCTTTAAATCATAACCTTTCAATAAACATTGAGGAAGTAAAAAATCCAACAGCTGATGCAGCTATTATTGCTCAATCTATTGCTTTTGCTATAGAAAAAAGAACACCTTATAGAAAAGTAATGAAAAAAGCGATTGAAGATGCTAAACATATTAAAGAGGTCAAAGGAATAAAAATAAAATTATCCGGTCGTTTAAACGGAGCAGAAATTGCTAGAACTGAATGGCTTGATTGGGGAGCAATGCCTTTACAAACCCTAAGAGCAGATATTGATTATAGCGAAGCAACAGCCCATTGTACTTACGGAACTATCGGAATAAAAGTTTGGGTTTATAAAGGAGAAATTTTTTCTAAAGATAAAACAAAAAAAGAAATAAGTGGTTTAATTAATAAATAATGCTAAATGTATGTTAATGCCTAAAAAGTTAAAACATCGAAAATATCAAAAAGGAAGAAATCGGAAAAGAACAATAGAAACAAGAGGAACGTTTTTAGCTTTTGGTTCTTACGGACTTCAATCATTAGAAAATATTTGGTTAACAGCTAGACAAATAGAAGCAGGAAGAAAAGCCATTGTGGGTTATTTGAAAAGAGGTGGAAAGGTATGGATTCGAGTTTTTCCCGATAAACCAATTACTAAAAAACCGCCAGAAGTAACAATGGGAGGTGGAAAGGGTGACGTTGATCATTATGCTTTTCCTCTTAAAAAAGGACGAATTATTTATGAAATTGATGGTGTATCAGAAGAAATGGCAATAGAAGCTTTAAAAAGAGCGTCGTATAAAATGCCAGTAAAAACAAAAATTATTAAAAAGTAAAAATTTTTAATTATATGAAATTTTCTGAATTAAAAAATTTATCAAAAGCAGAATTAGAAAATTTATTGAATCAAAACCAAGAAAAATTAAAAGACTTGCGTTTTAATTTAGCTTTCGGTAAAGTAAAAGATATTAGTGAATTTAGAAAAGTAAAAAAGAATATTGCTCAAATTAAAACCTTATTAAATAATCAAAAAAATGAACAAGCAAAATAATCAAAATAAAAAAAGAAAAATAGAAGGAATTGTCGTTTCTGATAAAATGAATAAAACAGTGGTAGTTGATGTTTGGCGTTTTAAAAAACACCCATTATATCATAAAATTCTGAAGGTTTCTAAACATTTTAAAGCGCACGACGAAAATAATGAAGCAAAAATTGGCGACAAGGTAATTATTGAAGAAACTAGGCCATTGTCTAAAGACAAAAGATGGAAAGTAATTAAAATAGTTAAAAAAAATCAAGGAGAAAAAATAGATGAAGAAATTAAATCAGAAGAAGAAATGTTGACTGATGAAAAAATAGAGTCGGATGTAATAATAGAAAATCAATAATATGATTCAACCAAGAACAATGTTAAAAGTAACTGATAATAGTGGAGCTAAAATAGTGCAATGTTTTAAAGTTTTAGGTGGGACGCGACGTCATTATGCTCAAATTGGTGATATTATTATTGCTTCGGTTAAAGTAGCTCAGCCAAGAAAAAATGTTTCTAAGAAAGACGTGGTGCGCTGTTTAATTGTTAGACAAAAAAAACCTCTTCGTCGAGAAGATGGATCTTATGTTCGTTTTGATGACAACGCCGTTGTTTTAATTGATTCTAAAAATCAACCAAGAGGAACAAGAGTTTTTGGTCCTATTCCAAGAGAGATAAAACAAAAAGGATTTGATGCAGTAGCATCACAAGCAGTAGAAATTTTATAAAATATATTTAATATAAATAAAGTTTATGAAAGAGAAAAAAGAAAAAAATAATTTAAAAATAAAGAAGGGAGATGAAGTGATTATTTTAATTGGCAAAGATCGTGGAAAAAAAGGAAAAGTTATTAAAGTATTACCGAAAGAAAATAAATTAATAGTGGAAGGATTAAATTTAGTAAAAAAACATAATCGTCCAAAAAAACAAGGTGAAAAAGGAGAAACAATTTCTGTTCCTCGTCCCATTAATATTTCTAATGTTTCATTATTTTGTTCATCTTGTGGAAAAAAAACAAGAGTCGGTTATCGATTGGAAGGCGATAAAAAATTAAGAATTTGTAAAAAATGTCAACAATTGATTTAAAAAAACAATATCAAAAAGAGATTAGGCCTGTTCTTCAAAAAGAATTTTCTGAGAAGAATATTTTAGCAACACCATCAATAAAAAAGGTGGTGATTAATGTTGGTATCGGAAAAATTCTTAATAATGCCAGTTCATCTAAAAATGCCGAAGATTTACTCAACGATATTAAAAAAGATTTAAGTTTAATTACCGGACAATGGCCAAAAGAAACAAAGGCTAAAAAATCTATTGCTTCTTTTAAAATTAGAGAAGGACAAACCGTAGGTCTAGCAGTTACTTTACGAGGACAAAAAATGTATGATTTTATTGTTCGATTAATTCATATTGTTTTACCGCGTATCAGAGATTTTAAAGGAATTCCTTTAAAAAATTTAGATAATTACGGAAATTTAAATATTGGAATTTCAGAAGCATCAATTTTTCCCGAAGTTAATTCTAGTGTTTTAAGACATCCTTTTGGTTTACAAATTACCATTGTAACTAATGAAAAAAATAAAGAAAAAGTCGTTTCAATGTTAAAATTATTAGGTTTTCCTATTAAAATTAAAAAATAAAAATTATGCCAAAAACTTCTGTTATTGCAAGGTCAAAAAAAACACCGAAATATTCTACTAGAATTGTAAGACGTTGTTTTCGTTGTGGTCGAAAAAGAGGTTATATTAGAGAATATGGTTTGTGTCGAATTTGTTTACGAGAATTAGCTCATAAAGGAGAAATTCCCGGCGTAAAAAAAGCTTCTTGGTAATTAATAAATAATATGGATACTATTTCTAATTTTCTTATTCAAATTAAAAATGCTTCAGCAGTTAAAAAACCGTTTATTTCTACGTCTTATTCAAAAATGAAAGAAGAAATAATAAAAATTTTATTAAAAGAAAATTATATTGAAAATTATAAAATTTTTGGTAAAGCTCCAAAAAAAATGATAAAAATTGAATTGAAATATGATGAAAATAATTTACCAGCCATTCAAGAAATAAAAAGAATAAGCAAGCCAGGTTGTCGTCGTTATATTAAAAACAAAGATTTAAAATCTGTTAAATCGGGTTATGGTCGTTATATCGTTTCTACTCCCAAAGGATTGATGTCTAACATAGAGGCAAAGAAAAATAATTTAGGAGGAGAAATAATTTGCGAAATATTTTAAATATGTCTAAAATAGGTAAAAAATTAATTGAAATACCAGAGAATGTAAAAATAGAAATTAAAGATAAAGAAGTGATTGTCAAAGGACCAAAAGGAGAATTAAAAGTGCCTATTTTTGATGGTTTTAGCTTAGAATTAGTGGATAATACTTTAAAAGTAATACCACCTTTAAAATTAAAAAAGATTACTCCTGCTTTTTGGGGAACAGAGCGAGCTTTAATTGCTAATGCAATTATAGGAGTTTGTGAAGGATTTGAGAAAAAATTAGAAATAGAAGGAGTAGGTTATAGAGCTAATGTTGAGGGAAAGAATTTAGTATTAAATCTTGGATTTTCGCATCCGATAAAATTTGAAATACCAGAAGGAATTTCAATTTTTGCTGATAAAAATTTAATTACTGTTAGCGGGATTGATAAGCAATTAGTAGGAGAAACAGCTGCAAAAATTAGATTATTAAAAAAGCCAGAACCCTATAAAGGAAAGGGTATTCATTATTTAGGAGAACATATTAGAAGAAAAGCTGGTAAAAAAGCTTCTAGTGGAGCTTAATTGATATTGTAAAATAAAAATATTTTTATAAATTTTATTATATTATTATGAAAAAAGAAAACACCAAAAAAGAAAAAAGATTGAGAAGACATAAAAGAGGAAGAGCAAAAATTTCTGGAATTAGCAACAAACCACGAATTAGCGTGTTTATTTCCAATAGACATATTTATGTGCAGGTTATTGACGATCAAAAAGGAAAAACAATTGCCAATATCTCAGACCTTAATATAAAAGAAAAAGATAAAAAATTAAATTTAAGTAAAGAAATGGGATTAGCGTTAGCAAAGGAATTAAAGAAATTAAAAATTGAAAAAGCAGTTTTTGATAGGGGAGGTTTTAAGTACCACGGTCGAGTTAAAAATATTGCCGAAGGATTAAGAGAAGGAGGCATTAAATTTTAATTAATAAAAATATGATAAAAAATACTCCAATTATTCAAAATAAAAAAGAAAATAAAATTGAATTTAAAAAAGAAAATGATTTTGATGAAAAACTACTTGATTTAAGAAGGGTAACTCGTGTTGTTGCTGGCGGTAAACGTTTTAGTTTTAGAGCAACGTTGGTTGTTGGTGATCGAAATGGTAATGTTGGCATTGGAATTGCTAAAGGAAAAGATGTAAGTGAAGCTATTGCTAAAGCCAAAGTTAAAGCAGAGAAAAAAATGATTAAGGTGCCTATTATTAATGATACAATTCCTCACGAAGTTCAAGCTAAATATTGTGCTGCTAAGGTTATTTTGAAACCGGTGGCAAAAGGACATGGTATTGTGGCTGGTGGTTCAGTGAGAGCGGTTTGCGAATTGGCTGGAATTAAAGATTTGAGCGCTAAAATTTTAAGTCGCACACCAAATAAATTAAGCAATGCAATGGCAACAATTACTGCTTTAAGTAAGATCAAACCCATTGCTTTAAAAGAAGCTAATTCAATTAATAAAACAGAAAATCAAAATTCGGAAAATTCCGAAAACGAAAATAAATAAAAATTTTAAATATGCAAATTCACGAATTAAAAAAAGAATATAAAACCAAAAAATCTAAACGTATTGGTAGAGGAGGAAAAAGAGGTACTTATAGTGGCAAGGGACAAAAAGGACAAAAATCACGAGCAGGTGCTAATATTCGTCCGGCGGTTTATGATTTAATTATTAAAATTCCTAAAAAACGAGGAATTAAAAATAAATCAATAAAAAAAGAATATATCTCTTTAATTAATTTAGATATAATAGAAAAAAATTATCATGACGGCGAAATTGTTTCTCCTCAAACTTTATTGCAAAAAGATTTAATTAGAAAAAAAAGCGGAGTAATGCCAATTATAAAAATATTAGGTAGAGGTAATTTAACCAAAAAAGTTACTTTCAAAAAATGTCTTTTTTCTAATCAAGCTTTAACAAAATTAAAAAACGAAAACAAAAATTCATTAGAAAAAATAAAAACTTCTCGGCAAAATTTTTCTTCTAAATCTAACAAAATAAATAAACCCAAAAAATCTATATCAAGAAATATTTCAGCGAAAACTACAACTCCTTCAAAAACTTTGAAAACTACCAAAACAAAAGTGGCAAAAAATAAAAAATAAAAAATAATTATGTCTACTTTTACAAAAATTTTCCAAATTTTTAAAATAAAAGATTTAAGAAAAAAAATCTTGATGGTTTTATTAATTTTGGTAATTTTTAGATTGTTTGCTAATTTACCAATTCCGGGAATAGATTTAGCTCGTTTAAAAGCGATTTTTGCTTCCAATCAACTTTTAGGAATATTAAATATTTTTTCTGGCGGAACAATGGAGCGTTTATCTGTTATGATGTTAGGCGTAGGACCATATATTACTGCGACAATTATTATGCAACTTTTAACAATGGTCGTTCCTCGTTTGAAAGAAATTTATTATGAAGAGGGCGAAAAAGGAAGAGCAAAATTTAATCAATGGTCTCGTTATTTATCAATACCTTTGTGTCTTTTACAAGCTTATGCATTTTTAAATTTATTATCTTCTCAACAGGTTATTCCTCAATTAGATCCGTTGAATTTAATTCGCAATGTATTGGTTATTACTGCGGGATCCGTGTTTTTAATGTGGCTGGGTGAATTGATTACTGAATATAAAGTAGGAAATGGAATTTCTCTTATCATTTTTGCTGGTATTGTTAGTAGTTGGCCCAGTACTATTCGTTCGGCTATTCTTTCTTATACGCCATCTATGTTACCAACTTATTTGATGTTTTTAGCGGTAGCTTTAATTGTTATTGCTGGTGTTGTTTATATTAATGAAGCCGAAAGAAAAATTCCTATCACTTATGCTAAAAGAGTGAGAGGTAATAAAATGTATGGTGGTGTTTCGAGTTATTTGCCGTTAAAAGTTAATCAAGCCGGTGTTATCCCGATTATTTTTGCTATTTCCATTTTATTGTTTCCTCAATTTTTGGGACAATTACTTATTACTGTGAAGACGTCTTGGGCAATGAGTGCTGGTAATTTTTTGATGAATATGTTTAATAATCAAATTATTTATACTATTGTTTATTTTGTTTTGGTGGTATTATTTACTTATTTTTATACTATGGTAACTTTTGATCCGAAAGAAATTTCTACAAATTTACAAAGAAATGGTGGTTTTATTCCGGGTATTCGGCCGGGACAATTGACTGGTAATTATATAAAATATATTCTTAATAGAATTACTTTTATTGGTGCATTATTTTTAGGTATTATTGCTATTTTGCCTAATATTTTACAAGCCTTCACTGGTAGTCAATTTTTAACTATTGGCGGAACTTCAATATTAATCGTAGTAGCTGTAGCTATTGAAACTATTAAACAAATTGAAGCGCAATTAGTAATGCGTGAATACGAAGGTTTTTAAATATGATGCAAGAACCTAAAATTTTAATTTTATATGGTCCGCCGGGAGCAGGTAAAGATACACAAGCAAAACGTTTATCAAATAAAATAGGAGCTCAAATTGTGAGTTCGTCTAAATTAATTGAAGAGAAAATTTTTAATCCTCAATTACAAAATGATCCGATAATTCAAAGAGAAAAAATGATGTATGAAAAAGGAGAATTGTGTACGCCAAAATGGGTTACTCAAATTATTAATGAAAAAATTAAAGAATTAGCCGAAAAAAAAGAAAGTTTGATTTTTACCGGATCTCCTCGAACACTCTATGAGGCCGAAAACGAAATTCCTTATTGGGAAAGCATTTATGGTAAAGAAAATATTATTGTTATTCTTATAAATTTAAAAGCCGAAACTACTATTTTTCGTAATAGTCATCGTCGAATTTGTAAACAATGCGGTTATCCAGTTGTTTATTCTTTTGAGACAGAAATGTGGAGGTTTTGTCCTTTGTGTGGTGGAGAAATTGTTAATCGCGGCGTGCTCGATGAAGTGGAAACTATTAAAACAAGAATAGTGGAATATGAAAATAGAACAAAACCCGTAATCGATTATTTTAAAAAAAATAATTATCAAATTATTGAAATAGATGGCGAGCCTTTGCCCGATGTGGTTACTCAAAATATTTTAGAAGAATTAAAAAAGGCCAAATTTTTTTAAATCAATTTTTTATAAAATGATTAAATTAAAAACCGAAGAAGAAATTGAAAGAATTAAAGAAGGAGGTCGTTTGCTTTCAAAAATTATTCACGATGTTGCTAAAAAAACTAAAGAAGGTGTTTCAACTAGAGAATTAGATTGGTTAGCGGAAAATTCTATTTTGAAATGTGGCGGAATTCCAGCTTTTAAAAATTATCAACCAGATTTTAGTCAAAAACCATTCCCAGCGGCTTTATGTGTTTCGATTAACAATACTGTTGTTCATGGTTTGCCGGGAAATTATATATTACAAAATGGAGATTTGGTGAAATTAGACTTAGGAATGCAGTACAAAGGATTATTTACCGATATGGCAATTACAGTGGGAGTAGGACGAATTTCTCCACTGGCTCAAAAATTAATTTCAACCACTAAACAAGCTTTAGATTTAGCCATAAAAACTGCTCAAGTAGGAAATACTTTGGGCGATATTGGTTTTGCAATTGAAAATTTTGTTCATTCTAAAAATTTTTATGTTATTAAAGTTTTAACTGGTCATGGTGTTGGTTATGCTCCTCATGAAGATCCAGACGTTTTAAATTATGGCATTCCACATAAAGGATTAAAACTAAAAGAAGGATTGGTAATTGCCATTGAGCCAATGGTAGCCGAAAACACCTCAGATGTTATTGAGATGCCTGATGGTAGTTTTGTAACTCGAACTGGTTGTTTGGCTGCTCATTTTGAACATACTATAGCTATTACAGAGCGCGGTCCTAAAATTTTAACTCAATAAACAAAAATGGCCAATATTTTAGCAGTTGACTATGGAGAAAAAAGAGTGGGATTAGCAATAGCTGATGAAAATTTAAAAATTCCTTTGATTTTAAAACCTATTATTGGAAAAACAGAAAAACAAGTTTTAGAGGATATTGCTAAAATTTGTCAGGAAAAAGACGTTAAAAAAATAGTGGTAGGATTGCCTTTGTCTTTTGATTTTAAAGAAAATCCAAAGTGTCAAAAAATTAGAAAATTTGCCGAAAAAATTAAAGAATTAGTTAAGGTAGAAATTGTTTTTGAAAATGAAGTTTTTTCTACTGAGGCAGCAAAAAATATTCAAAGAAGTTTTAATAAAAATAATTCTAAAAATAAATTATCCAGAAAAGATTTAAAAAATCATTTTGATAGTCAGGCTGCTGCTATCATTTTAGATTCTTATTTAACTAGAATCAAATAATCTATTTTATTTTATAATAAAGATTAAATAGGGTAAACCCTTGATTTTTTTTATAAAAAATGATATAATATAAATATATGAAGAAAAATAATAAACTTCTAATTATAATCATTATTATTCTCTTGTTGATTTTGGGATTCGTTTTATATGCTTATTATTCAGATTATAAAAAAGCCCAAGAAAGTACAGGTGAGCGAATTATTTCTGCTCATTTAGAAGGTTTTCCAGTTGGGTCAAAAATTTATGAAGGAATGGAGGGGGAAGAAAAAACTGTTTTTAAAAAAGGAGAGTGGATGGGAATTATGGGAAAAGTAAGAACAAATGAGAATAGAGAAATTTCTTTTAAAATTGTCGACGAAGATAATAATATTGTAGCTGAGGATGTTGATTGGGAAAAAAATATTCAAACAGGTGAAGGGGATTTTGGTATGTGTTGCTTTGTTGTTCCTGAAGAATCTGGTCAGTATAAAGTCCAATTATATTTAGATGATGAATTACAGCAATCTTTAAATTTTTCGGTGGCGAAATAAAAATTGATTATAAATTAGTAAAAAATAAGCGGCAAAAATTTCTTTGAAATTTTTGCCGCTTTTCTATTTGAGATTTAGATTTTTTATGTTATACTATTTTATATGGCCAAACCTTTTCTTTCAATAATTATTCCGGCTTATAATGAAGCAGAACGAATTCCTAAGACTCTTTTGGACATAGATAAATATTTATCACAAGTAGAATTTTCTTACGAAATTATTGTTGTTAATGATGGTTCAAAAGATAAAACAGCCGAAGTAGTTACTAATTTGCAAAAAGTAATCAAAAATCTTAATTTAATTGATAATAAAAAAAATAAAGGAAAAGGGGGTGTGGTGGCTCAAGGGATGTTAGCAGCCAAAGGAAATATTCGTTTATTTACTGATGCTGATAATTCTACTTCTATTGATCAAGTAGAAAAATTTTTTCCTTATTTTAAACAAGGATATAATGTTGTAATTGGTTCTCGTTCGGTTAAAGATTCTGAATTAGCTGTGAAACAGCCTTTTTACCGTCAAATTTTAGGACGAATGGGAAATTTAGTAATTAGAATTTTATTAGTGCCGGGAATTAAAGATACTCAATGTGGCTTTAAAGCTTTTACTGAAGAAGCTGCTTTAAAAATTTTTCCTCAATTAACAATTAGCGGTTGGGGTTTTGATATTGAAATTCTAACATTAGCTCGATTAATGGGTTTCAAAATAAAAGAAGTTGGCGTACGCTGGATTAATGATCCTAATTCTAAAGTGAAAGCTAGTTCCTATTTTAAAGTGCTATCGGAAGTAATAAAGATTAAATTAAATATTTGGCGAAAAAAATATAAAATAGACTAATTTTAAATTTAAACAATGAAACAAAAGAAAAAAAATTATTCAAAAAATTTTCAACAATCTAAAAATCATTTGGTAAAAGAATATGTTTCTGAATTAAGACAAAACCCATCTTCAAAAGATTGGGTAGCCATTGCTTCAAGGCGAGTTAAAAAACCAGAAGAGTTAATTATAAAAAATCAAAAAAGAATTGTTGTTCCCAAAAAAAATTGTCCATTTGAAAATCCTCAAAAAAGTGGTAACAAGTCGCCCGTTTTAATAAAATATTTGCCTAATAAAAAAAATTGGTTTTTGCAAATTTTTGAAAATAAATATCCGGCTTTTCAACCAAATCATAATTTTATCACCGAAAAAAAAGTTGGTCCTTATAAGGTAATTGGTGGTTATGGTTATCATGAATTACTCGTATTAAAAGATCACTATAAATTATTGGCGGATTATTCTAGTAAAGAATTAGCAATTATTTTAGAAGCGCTTCAAGAACGTTATTGTCAAATTGCTCAAGATAAAAAAATTCAATATATTTCCATTTTTCATAATTGGGGAAAGCTTGCCGGTGCTTCTGTTTATCATCCGCATTTACAAATTATAGCTATTCCTGTTATACCATCTCGTCTTAAACACTCTTTAATTAGTAGCTATAATTATTGGCGAAAAAACCATTCCTGTGTCCATTGCGAAATAAACAATTTTGAATTAAAAGAAAAAAAGAGAATTTTAATTAAAGAAAAAAATGTTATGGCTTTTAGTCCTTTTATTTCTGTAGAGCCATTTGCTATTAGAATTATTCCAATAAAACATATTTCTCATTTTGAAGAAACACCCAAAGAAATTATTAATTCTATTGCTATTGTTTTAGAAAAAACATTAAAAATTTTGAAGAAAAAATTAAACAATCCAGATTTTAATTTATTTATTCATACTGCTCCTACAGTTGAAGAAAATAAATATAATTGTTATCATTGGCATATTGAAATTATTCCTAAAATTTCTATTTCAGCGGGGTTTGAACTTTCTACGGGAATTGAAATAACCGTTATTGATCCCAACGAAGCTATAAAATTTTTAAAAAGTTAAAAAATAATTTTTATGATTGAAACAATTTTTTCTGCTATTGCTAATTTTATTTTAGATTTTATTTCTCAAACTGGTTATTTGGGGGTTTTTATTTTAATGGCTTTGGAAAGTTGTAATATTCCAATTCCTTCAGAAGTGATAATGCCTTTTTCGGGATTTTTAGCCAATCAAGGAGAATTTAATTTATCAATTTTAGCTATTGTTGGAGCTTTGGGTAATTTAGTAGGTTCTTTAATTTCTTATGGAATTGCTTTTAAAATTGGAAGTGGAGTAAAAAAATTTTTTCTTAAATCAAAAATATTTGCTGATGATTATATTAATGCGGAAAAATTTTTTAATAAATATGGAATAAAATCAGCTTTAATTGCTCGATTGCTTCCTGTTGTAAGAACTTTTATTTCTTTTCCAGCAGGAGTTTTTAAAGTTTCTTTAGGAAAATTTAGTTTTTTGACTTTTTGGGGATCACTAATTTGGTCTTATCTTTTAGCTTATATTGGTTTTTATTTTGGTGAACACTGGAATGTTTTAGAAGGTTATTTTAGAAGATTTGATTATCTTATTTTAATTGTAATTATTATATTATTGTGTTATTATATTTATAGAAAAATTAAAAAAGTAAAAAGTCGAAATAATTTGATTCAAAATAAAAATAAAGAAATATAAAAATATGAAAAACAAAAAAGAAAATAATTTTAAGGTTGTTATTACTCGAAAAATACCCGACGCTGGTATTAATTTATTACAAAAAGCCGGTTTTCAATTAAAAATTAATCCTTATGATCGGATATTGACCAAAGAAGAATTAAAAAAGTTTGTTAAGGGAGCCGATGCTATTTTATCTCTTTTAACAGATAAAATCGATGGCGAAATTTTAGATGCTGCCGGTCCTCAATTAAAAATAGTGGCTAATTATGCTGTTGGTTATGATAATTTTAATATTAATGATTTTAAAACAAGAAAAATTTATGCTACTAATACCCCGGGTGTTTTAACTGAAACAGTGGCGGAACATACTATTGGTTTGATTTTTGCTATTGCTCAAAAAATAGTTGAAGCTGATGAATTTGTGCGTCAAAACAAATTTAGAGGATGGGAGCCGATGCTTTTTTTAGGAACTGATATGAGAAATAAAACATTGGGAATTGTTGGTTTAGGAAGAATTGGAGGGGAGGTGGCTAAAAGAATGCGTGATGGTTTTGGATTAAAAATTATTTATTTTGATGCTATACGAAATAAAAATTTAGAAAAAGAATTAGGCATTAAATATGTTTCGTTTGAATCGTTATTAAAGCAATCTGATTTTATTAGTATTCACGTACCATTAACGCCGCAAACAAAACATTTGTTTACCTTAAAAGAATTTAAAAAAATGAAGCCAACTTCTTATATAATTAATACTTCTCGAGGAGCGGTGATTAAAGAAAGTGATTTAGCTAACGCCTTAAAAAAGAAAATAATAGCTGGGGCGGCTTTAGATGTTTATGAATTTGAACCTCAAATAAACCCCGAATTGATTAAATTATCTAATACTGTTTTATTGCCTCATATTGCTTCGGCTAGTATAGAAACACGTTCTAAAATGGCAGAGATGGCTGCTAAAAATATTATCAATGTTTTAAATAACAAAAAACCATTAAATCCCATTTTTTAATTTTTAGTCATTTATATTAGAATCATAAAAAACTTGCCAAAAATAAGATTTTTTGTATATAATAAATAAAAGGTCGAATAAATAAAAGGTCGAATAAAAATTAATAAAAAATAAATTATATGATTGTTCAATCTTGGGCTGATATTTTAGTAGCCTCATTTCAAAATTGGTGGGGTGCTTTTGTTAATTTTCTTCCTAATTTTTTAGGCGCCCTTATTATATTTTTAATTGGTTTAATACTTGCCGCTGGTTTAGCAGCTTTGGTATCCAAGCTTATTAATGCTATTAAATTAGATAAACTATTAGCAAAAGTAGGTGTTGATAAATTTTGTGAACGAGCTGGTTGGCAATTAAATTCCGGAAAATTTTTAGGTGAAGTTGTTCGTTGGTTTATTATTTTAATTTTTCTTTTGGCAGCAGCTGATATTTTAAAATTAGACGCCATCAGTTCATTTTTACAAGACGTAGTAATATATATACCTAATATCGTTATTGCTATTGTTGTTATGTTGGCGACTATTATTGTGGCTGATTTTGCTGCTTCATTAGTAAAAGGAACAATTAAAGGCGCTAGTCTTTACGCCTCTAATTTTTTATCCTCTCTTACTAGATGGATTATTTTGATCTTTGGTTTTTTAACCGCTTTACTTCAATTAGGAATTGGCGTTACAATAATTAATACTATTGTTACAGGGGTTTTTGCGATGATTGCTATTGCCGGCGGCATTGCGTTTGGTTTAGGTGGAAAAGATTACGCTGCTCATTTAATAGATGAATTTCGTAATAAAATTGAAGAAAAAGGAAATAAAAAAGAAAAAAATAATTAATTATTTATAAAAATTTCTATTACAAATAGTTAAAAATTCCTCTTTTAAAAGAGGAATTTTTAACTAAATTAATTTTTGCAAATTACTAAATCTTGACAGAATGATTTTTTTTATTAAAATTAGAATTATAAAAATGATCAAATATTTTTTTATATTAAACATTATTCAAGGAAGTTAATTTTGAAAGGCGATTTTTTGTCGAATGTCCACTTCCTTGAAAGAAGTGGATTTTTAAAAATATTAGTCAAAAAATTAACAATCAAGATATGAATAAAAAAATTATTTATTTCTTGGTTGTTAATAACAACCGTGTTCTTTGAAATAATAATATTTATATTTAGGTACATAATGAAGCATTTTTTATCGGGACGAAATTAAGGGCGTATGGTGGATGCCTTGACTAGAAAGAGCGATGAAGGACGTGGTGTAGCTGCGATAAGCTTCGGGGAGGTGCGTAGCAACCTTTGATCCGGAGATTTCCGAATGGGGAAACCTAATACTGTAAACCAGTATTACGTGTTGCTTGACAACACGAGCAAACCCGCTGAAGTGAAACATCTCAGTAAGCGGAGGAAAAGAAAACAAATCCTTTAAGGATAACATTTCCTTAGTAGCGGCGAGCGAAAAGGAAAGAGCCCAAACCTATTTGTATTTATATAAATAGGGGTTGTAAGACAGATACGCTTTTTTAATTATCTTTTAGATTCAACTCGAGTGTTAAAAGATTATTAAAAAGTGGGAGAGTTACAAAATTTCTTCAAGAAATTGAAGAATCATTATCTAAATTAATTTTAATTTAGATAATGATTTTTGGTTAGTCGAATAAGCTGGAAAGCTTAACTAAAAAAGGTGATAGTCCTGTAGACAAAAACCAAAAATCTCTCTAGTGTTTGTTCTTGAGTACTTCGAGAAAAGATAACCTCGAAGGAAGCTGCCAGAACTAAACTGGCAAGGCTAAATATCTTTCTAGATCGATAGTGAACAAGTACCGTGAGGGAAAGGTGAAAAGTAGGCCGGTGAGGCCGATGAAATAGAACCTGAAACCATACGCTTACAAGGAAGCGGAACTCATTTATGTTTTTATTAACATAAAGGGCGACGCTGTGCCTATTGAAGAATGAGCCAACGAGTGTATGAATGTTGCTTTGATTAATCCTGTTTAGCGGGAGAAGTCATAGGGAAACCGAGATTTAATAGATCGTATACTATTTCTTCTCAAAAATTTTTTTGAGAAGTGATAGTAAAGTAGCATTTATACGACCCGAAGCCAGGCGAGCTTACTATGGCCAGGATGAACTCCGACGAAAGTTTGAGGGAGGTCCGAACCGGTTGGTTGTGCAAAACCTTCGGATGAGCTGTGGTAAGTAGTGAAAAGCTAATCGAGCCTGGTAATAGCTGGTTCTCTCCGAAATAGCTTTAGGGCTAGCGGTCATCTATTCAATTTTTGGGGGTAGAGCGACTGGTTTAATCGTAAAGGGCGAAAGCTCGACGATTAAGTCAAACTCCGAATACCAAAAACGAGGATGGCCAGTCAGACTACGGGGGCTAAGCTTCGTGGTCAAGAGGGGAAAAACCCTGATCGCCGTCTAAAGTCTCTAAATCTTGATTAAGTGTATAAGGAAGTGATAAGCCGAAGACAGATAGGATGTTGGCTTAGAGGTAGCCATCATTTAAAGAGTGTGTAACAACTCACTATCATATTCCAACTTCGGTTGGAATTGGCTGATCGCGCCAAAGATGTAGCGAGGCTAAATCAAGTACTGAAGACGCGACTTTTTATGTTTTAACATAAAAGGGGTAGGAGAGCATTTCTTTTGCAGTGAAGTTGTACTCGTGAGAGACAATGGAGCGAAAGGAAGAGAGAATGTTGGCATGAGTAACCTCATTCCTGATGAGAAATCAGGACGCCGAAAATCCAAGGTTTCCGTGGCAATGGCAATCAACCACGGGTTAGGCGACCCTAAGGCAATGGCGAAAGCCGCAGCTGATGGATAGCTGGTTAATATTCCAGCCCTTCTTATAAATTCGATGGAGGGACGAAGGAAATAAGCTTGATCATCTTAATGGTTTGGTGTCCTTAATATCAAGAAATGTTTACTAGGCAAATCCGGTAAACTACTTTAAATGGTAAATTTCGGATATTGAGGAAATTCTACTTCGGTAGAAAATTCAAGTGAAGAGCCTTCCAAGAAAAACTTCTAAGGTTAGTTTATAAGAATTCGTACCGGAAACCGACACAGGTGGATAGGTGTAAGAACACCAAGGCGAACGGGTGAGTCCTCGTTAAGGAACTCGGCAAAAAAGCGGTCGTAAGTTTGCAATAAGACCTGCCTACGTAAGTAGGCCGCAGCTAAAGACCCTCTGGCGACTGTTTAATAAAAACACAGGTCCCTGCTAACTCGTAAGAGGATGTATAGGGGCTGACGCCTGACCGATGCGAGAAGGTCAACGGTGCCGGTTAATCTATTGCAAAATAGATTAGCTGAGTGCCTGAAGCCCTCGTCAATGTCGGCAGTAACTATAACTGTCCAAAGGTAGCGCAATTCCTTGTCGGGTAAGTTCCGACGCGCATGAATGGCGTAACGACCAGAGGACTGTCTCAACGAGGAGCCCGGTGAAAATGCGATTCCAGCGAAGACGCTGGGTACCTGCAACAAGACGAAAAGACCCCGGGAGCTTTACTGCAGCTTGATATTGGGTTTAAATTGTTGCTGCGTAGCATAGGTGGGAGACTTTGAAGCTCCGATTCCGGTCGGAGTGGAGTCGCCAGTGAAATACCACTCTGCAATAATTTAAATTCTAACTTTAGTGGAAAAAACATTAAAGGACAGTGTCTGGTGGGCAGTTTTTCTGGGGCGGAATCCTCCCAAAGAGTAACGGAGGAGTTTATTAAGGTCGGCTAAGTGCGGATGGAAATCGCACTGATTGTGTAAAGGCATAAGCCGGCTTAACTGTGAGGTTGACAAACCAAACTTGAACTTTTAGTTCAACGATTCATAATTTTTATTTATGAATTGAGATGCGAAAGCAGAACTTAGTGACCCGACGGTTCTTTTTAGAACGGCCGGAGACATCGGACAAAAGCTACCCCGGGGATAACAGGCTAGTCAGATCTGAGAGTCCTTATCGACGATCTGGTTCGGCACCTCGATGTCGGCTCATCATAGCGCGGGGCTGGAGAAGGTCCCAAGCGTTTGGCTGTTCGCCAATTAAAATGATACGCGAGCTGGGTTTAAACCGTCAACAAAACTTGTTGCTGTTAGCAAGTTTGGCGGCTTCTGGTAGTAATATCAGAATGACAAATCGACTCATATCGGTGAAGTCCTAATAATACTTGAATAACAACCTGTGGTATGTTAGGATAATACCGAGGGAAGTTGTATATGTCTAAAAATATTTCATCAACGCAAAAATCTTATTTAGCTGGTTTTCTAGATGGAGATGGAAGTATATATGTGAGATTGAAACCAAATAAAAGTTATAAATATGGTTTTCAAATCGCTCCATATATAGTTTTCTTCCAATCCAATAAAGAAAGGCTAAAATTCCAAAAAATTTGCGACTTAATTCAATTAGGATATGTCCGCAAACGCAAAGATGGAATTTTGGAATATATAATTAGCAGACAGAAAGCTATTATAGAATTTCTTTGTTGGATAAAACCATACGTTATTATAAAAAAACAGCAAGTTGCTTTAATGGAAGAAATATTAAAGAAAAAAGAAACAATAAATGATTCAAAAGATTTTAGCGAATTGATGCAATTAATTGATAAATTTAGAGAATTAAATTATTCCAAAAAAAGAAAAAGACATATATTAACCCCGTAGAGACTTTGCTATTTATAGCAGGAATTGCGAAAGCAGTTAATACGTCGATTGCCCCGCATTTGTGGGGTAATGGTATAGTCCATACAACGAGTAATCGTTGATTAATATGCGTGAGACAGGTTGGTTTCTACCTGTTGCAGGCGTTTGATACTTGAGGGAAGTTGACCCTAGTACGAGAGGACCGGGTTGAACGAACCTCTGGTGTACCGGCTTTTCCACCAGGAGAAGTGTCGGGTAGCTATGTTCGGTTGAGATAAGCGCTGAAAGCATCTAAGCGCGAAGCCCATCCCAAGATTAGGTATCATTTCATCCCCTAGGAGATGACTAGGTCCGACAAATGTCGGAACCCTAATTCGCAAGAATCAAGGGTTGATAGGCGTTAGGTGTAAGATCAGTAATGATTTGAGCCGAGACGTACTAATCGGATGATTCGTCCCGATAAAAAATGCTTCATTAGTAAATAAAAATATAAATATTTAATTGTAATTAAAAATTTCTCGGTGATTTAGTTTAATGTGTACCACCTCTTTCCATTCCGAACAGAGAAGTGAAATCATTAAACACCGATGGTACTTACTTTCGTAGGGAGAGTAGGTTTCGCCGAGAATTTTTTGATTATAATTATAAAAATCCCCCTTTAGGGGGATTATTTTATTTTAATTAGATTTTTTATTTTTAATTTTACATTATAATGATATATAGAAATAATGTAAAAATAATATAAAATATTTTTATAATTTTATAAAAGGTCGCTTATTAATTTTAAAATTATTATGCAACAAGTAGAAATTGTTTCAGGATTTATAAAAAATTTTGTTCGAAGCGTCATTTTAGAAGGTTTATTAATTCTTTTAACTGGAATTTTAATATTAATTTATCCTAAACTATTGAGCGTATTGGTTGCTTGTATTTTAATTGCATCAAGTATAGTATGTTTTATTATTGCCGCTAAAGCTCATCGTTATTCAAAAATAGAAGTGGAATTATAA